>Ga0214477_100474_pt1 | contig 27858 bp, 19 predicted proteins | sample M1_20Mar14CPVII9_FD_165058 | JGI IMG/M metagenome (GOLD analysis project Ga0214477, IMG submission 165058) | Marine eukaryotic communities from Monterey Bay, California, United States - M1_20Mar14CPVII9sort6BwellC16 | ecosystem: Environmental > Aquatic > Marine > Unclassified | place: USA... | reverse complement strand
TTACCGGGCTCGTCTAAAACTCAGCCAGAAAGGGTACAATTAGGGGATATACGGGTACAAAATTGGATACCTGAGAGGGGAGTTGATGGTCTCTACAGATTCCTATGTAGCCCACGGTACTTGCACTCTGTAAAAAAGTGTTACGGGTAACATTTCCAGAGAAATAGTAAGAGTACTACTAGCAAAAAACACTGATAATCTGTTCAATCGCCATTTTAATACGTAGCTAAGCGGTGATGGTGGCGATATCATAGCAGCAAATAATTGAACAATATGAGCAGTAACAACAATTGCAACGATGCTAAGAGCGTAGGGTTGATGGCGGTGGAGGTATATCGTCGGTAGGCGGCGGAGGAGATGAGAGTAGGGAAGATATTTTAATGCATATGATGCAAAAACAAATTGCCATGATGAATGGTATGCAAGATGAGATGAAGAGTATGCATAATGAGATAAAGAGTATGCAGAAAGATATTAAACAGCTTACAAAGAAGTGTGATAATATGGGTAGGAAACAAGAGGGTATACATGAAGATATTGGACTGCTGCAAACCAATCAAAATACTAACTCTACTAGTATGATATTGAAGTTTAAGAAGGTAGATGACAAACTTAAGTATCAAGATGTATTGTTAAAAAATCAAAAGTGGAAGTTCTCAGCACCTCGTCCAGATCTAGCATTTTGGAATGGTCTTCCCGATGATGTAACGGCGGAAGTTGAAGACTTTTTAAAACAGATAAAGAAACAAACCGAGGTTGCCGATGGAGAGATTATTATTGATAACGGTATGCCATATCATAGAAAAATTCTACCTCACTGGAAAGAGTTTGCCGATGCACTAGAACAGTATCATTATCATCTGCAATTTCTAGATTGTGAAGGGGAGTCAAGGCTCACATTTTATGATGTTGTCCTATCCGCAGAAGTTACCAATCTCCTATCCAAAGCACTTGATTCAACGTATTTCCATGAGGTTACGTTCCCTTAAAATTAGTGGTAATGACACCACAAGTGCTGGATGGGAGGCATTAAGTAAGGCGGTGTTTGACAAGACGAGTCTTAACTCTGCGGCTGACTCTAACCATACTTGTATGATAACAAAATACAACCTCGACTGATATGAAATCGGGGTTTGATATCGTCTTTCTAAAACAGATACGGAAGCAAACTAAGGTAATGAGATATGGTACTAATGTTAATGGAGAGATTAGCATCGATAGTAGCCTTCCATACGATGAAGAGCTTTTGCCTCATTGGAAAGAGTTTGCTAGTGCACTTGAACAGTACCAGTGCCACCTAGAATCTTCAGATTATGATGGGGAGTCGAAGCTTACGTTCTTTGATATTGTTCTTTCCGCGGAAGTTATCAATCTCCTATCCAAAGCACTCAGACTCAAACTCCTCAAATATTTCGTTGTATGGTGTGCATCTCTCCGCAGAAGTTATCAATCTTATATCGAAAGCCCTTGAATCCACGTATATTTCCAGAAATTATATTGCAGAACAATGGCTTGACCTCGAGTGGCATTAGTGTTGCATTGGATTATTTGGAGAGTAATATCAGATATGCAAACAGTTTGCTCTTCACGAGAATTTAATGAGCATGGATAACATCAATAGTCTATGTCAAATAGTCAAAAGGCATCCCTCTATTGAAATTTTAGGGCTGTGTAAATGCAAAGGTGAAGATGCTAATGGGTATGAAATGATGAAACAGGTTATGCTGCTGGAAAAACAAAGCTCAATTCTATTGATCTATCGGAAAATCGTATTTTAGTACTGGAGGAGATACTTTTATCTCAGACTTCTTGGCTGACGACCCTATGTTGAGGGTTCTTGATCTCATTGACAACAAACTTGATGATAATAATGCTGCCTTGATTGCAAGTGCACTGAAACAAAATAACAACTTACACTGTCTTTATATTGGTAAGAGAACAATATGACAATGTATGGATGGGAGGCATTAGGAAAGGCGGTATTTGACAAGACGAGTCTTAGTCTTAACTCAGCGGCTGACTCAAACCACTATATTGAATGAAATGTTCCCGTATCAACCAGAAGGTGCATGAGAGGTACATCCCATACTTTCAGGGCTTAGCTGCTGATATGTCAAGAGACGTCTCTTACTTCTCCTCTTCTCTATCTCCCCGTGCAGCCAGTATCGCCTAGGATACCGATTAATTGGTGATAATGCCAGTGATCGATCGTTCAAATAAATTGCAATGGCTGTTGTTATGCTCTACTACTACTAGTAGGCCGCTGGTATTAGAATTGGACCATGAAAATCAATAAACACATTGTCAGAAAGTTATATTGAAGGATAGCGTGCTTGGAATATCCAAAACAGAAGTTTAGTACATTATACACAATGTCTACGCGTCTATCATTCTTGATGTGTCTCAAAAAAAATTGAGCTACTATTGAATGATTGCCATAGAATATAGTTAGTGTTGTTTGGTCGATCAATACAACTATCAATTCAACCTAACAGTTAAAGTGGAGTCAGAGGAGTGGATAGTATTATTCATCTGTGACCACGAGGAGACTCCGAGAGAGAAGCAAGATAGTTGGCCTTGACACGATCCTACTAATCATAATCATAACGTGCTCAATAAATATTGCAATAAGAGATATAAAATCATGAAACTCAATATAACTTCGACAGTGGTGTTATTGATTAATGCAGCAGGTGTCTTCTCGAAAGTAAGACTTATACTTTTTGTGCATAAGATGTGCCATTGTTTATATCCATCGTCGTCATCCATCAGTGTGGATATATTGTTCCATTCATTATGTCTGCTTAACAATATGTTCTCATAATACCTCTTCTATCTTCTTTTGTGATGCATATGATATGTCAACATAGGAATATACGAACGATGGCCTACATCATCTCCGTGCCAAAGAATTGGATGAGGAATCCATTAAGACGACAAGCGCAATTCAAGATGATGAGAAGGTAAGAACTATCCAAAGATACATATGTTGCATTACTTATACTTATGAAGCCAAACACTTACACATTCTTGAACTGTATAGTGCGGAGGGGAGGACTCAGTGTGCATACCAACAATGGCAGAACGGTCAGTAATAGATCTTTTGGGCCAATGCCTGCTCAAGAAGTTTCCCAATGGCCGAAATACAACAGTTACAATCATGTCCTCACCGTCCCAGGGTGATGTTAAAGTGTATAAGATTACAGACCCCAGTGACGGAGATGATTACAATGCTGCCAAGACTTCAACTTTTGGCTCAAGTCGCTACCCAAGTTTGATCATTTATATCGAAAACGAACAAGAAGTAAAGGATGCAATTGCTTGTGCAATGTCAGGCGGTTACAACATCTCACCCAAGGGACGAGGGCATCACTACCAAGGATTGAGCAATAATGACGGCCAGATTGTGCTTGACATGAGTTTGATGTGTCATCCAGATGAATTCGAGATTGAACATGAGGTTGATGATTGGATTCTGAAGGATAGGGGACAAAAACGAATTGGTTCAATCAAAGCTGGTGCCGGATGTACTAACGCCATCATGCTTGCTGGTACATACTACAACTTTCCAGATGATGAGGGTGGATTATATCTTATTGGGCAGTGTCCGAGTGTTGGTATTGTCGGCTTCAGCACGGGCGGAGGAAGTGGTGACATGACGCCTTATATAGGGTGGGCTGCAGATGCAGTACTTGAGTTTGAAATGATTGACTACAATGGGAATGAACTCGTTGCAAATGAAGATGAGAATCCCGACCTGTACTGGGCACTAAGGGGAGGTGGAAGCGGATTGGGAGTGTAAGTAGGGGCTTGTGTGTGTTTTGAACAGATGTGCACTTCATTACACTGCACTAACTGATCTTCTCCAAATCTTTCTCTTCATTTGAAGGATTACAAAGATTAAGACAGCCGTAGTGGCATCACCGAAGCCCGACAAGGGTACAAGAAAGTTCACAACTCTTTTTGTTGATTATGACACGTCAACAAGCCACACTTTAAAGAAGTTACTCTCTTCTTTTCAAGACTTTCTCTATGACACTGACTCTGATTCCTATCGTTATGGTGGGGGAGCGGGCTTTGGCAGCAAGTCTTCAAGCATATCAGGTATTTACCTTGGAAGTGCTCAAGAGACAGTCGACTTATTCAAAAACTATGGCCTGATGAGCAACACTATGTTGAGTAACAATACTGCATACTATTCAAAGGGGTATGAAGTGGTTGATCCGGTCAAAGGTTATCCAAGCCATGGTATAGAGCTATCCGAATTCGATTCCTATGGCGAGGCTATGCTCTTTAGGCTCTGTACTCAGTTCTCACAAAAGAACCCCAACTCATACAATATGGTGACATCGATGGATTGGTGTAAGGATATGAACTTAGACTCAAATCTTTGTCAAGAAGTAACTGTTGAATTTCCACCGCTACCAGATGTGCAAGTCAATCTTCCAAAGAATTGCCTGACAAGACAGTCATTAAGGCAATGGCAAAGAATATGCTTGATCCAAAGTCTTTCATGAATCGTGCCGGTTGGGAGAAGCAGTGGCAAGATGCAGGAAAGTCCGCGTTTGTATTGTTTTGTTGTATGAACTCGTGTGTTTATTATTGTACTAACAAAAGTTATTTACCATCTCTCTCCACCTTCAAAAACTGTGAAACGCGCATCTTCCAGGTTACTCTGGGTGGCCTACCACTATGGCAGGGGGTGTTCTCATACCGAAGATGGATATTGATATCCTATACAAGCTGGCATCAACGGTAGGTATTGGAGTCAGGCATTTGCAACACGGCGCACCTATGACTAAGGCAACGGATGCCACGGCCTTTTATCACAGAGACACTGCTTTATTGCATGAGGTCAACTCTGTTGATGAATTGCAACAGACGTATGCCATTCTTAACGAGCACTACAAAGATAAGACAAAGATCCAAGGGTATTACAACTACGCAAACCCTGTGAGTTCTTGAAATATGTGTGTGTATTATAGAATCCCCATTTTTTGTTGGCAAGTTCTTATCGATTCATATCAAATCTATATCTATACAACGCCCACCACCACAGGTTGGAAATCCGTATTGGCGAACTTACTACTTTGGTGACAATGTGAAACGTATTGCAAAGATCAAAGCAAAGTACGACCCGATGGATGTGTTTGGACATCAACAGCAGATTGAACCTGATCCAGAAGAGGTAGCTCGTCTCGCCTCCTCCTCTACAAAGGAGTCAGAAGATGCCACTGGGAAGTCGTCTTGGTGGGCATACAACTAGATCAAAAAGAAGAACATGTAATATGTACATTAGCAAACGAGCTTATGTCAGTACATAATAGTTTACTAAATTAATGCCCCGTGTCACTCTCACTCTGTCAATGCTCTTATATCTGTAATAAAATTCACGGCTGCACTCAAACCGACCTTCTTTGCCAACATATTTGGTACCAAAGGACTCTTCAAATGATTTACATTAATTAACAAGCATCTGTTGGCCAAATCACTCTTAGTTGCCTTCCTTCCACTATCTGATACACTTCTACTCCTACTTCCTCCCTTGCTTTTCTTATCTCTACTGCTCTTCTTTGATGATACTGGTCTTAATCGTCGTACGATATGTACGTTCAGCAGTATTTCAGAGTGCATAATACCCTTCTTGTCAGAATCGGCATCAGCGGCGGGGATTATACCTCTACCGACTATGATGTATCCATCTCCGCCTTGATCATCGGTTAATGCCCGGCAATGGAGTAAGGTGAAGAATTCAAGAACCTTTCTCACGAAAGGTGGTTTGTTTGTCGTCCGTACTAGCTTGGTAATACCAACAAAGTTTGATTGGCGTTGTTCTTTCTTCGAGGAGGTCGTCGTGATCATTCGAACAGACTTGGTACCATGCTCATCGAATATTGTTTCCTCTACCTCTTCGTCACTCCCTTCATCATCCGTCTCGGAATCAAATACTGCTGTGCCATTCACAACCTTGGCACCTTGAACAACAACCCCGGTCAACTTCTTCTTTCGTTGGCCACTGAATGGACAACTATCAAGGTTCGTACCATCACTCAATACTACCTCATCGACACGTCCAATACTGCTCTTGTTATATTCACTAACTCTTGAGCTATCCATGAGTAAATCTACAAGCTCTTCAGGGCTCATGTTAACAATCCCCTGTGATCGGATGGCTGGCTGTTCATATCCATGGTACTTATGTGGGAACTTTCCACTCCAAACTCCGACCCCAGTCGTATCATCTACGCTGCCATCACCCTCGTCTAACGGGCCAGGTATCGGCATATCGTCAAACCGTAACTTCTTTTCGGTCATATACTTGCGTGTTTTACTTGTTGGTGTCCACATCATTGGATCACAAGCCGCTCTATATCCCATGGCAACTAAGGCATCAACTGCTTGGGGAGCAATAGGAGAATGCGAGCCTTTGCCATCATCTAGACATACCCAATTCTCATCAATATGAAACTGCACACCAGGTGGGGGATGCAAACTTGGAATATGATAATGTGGTTCAACCTTCTGGTTTGCATCATCTAAAAATTGTTCAGCAAATATCGTATCCTGTGTTAAGCCCAAGTCGGCTGTCCGTAAGAAGTGTGATTTCGATCGATCAAAGTGAGTATTTGTGTTGGTTGCTATTGATTGTAGTGTCGATCCATCATCATTATCACCATACTCATCACTGTGATGTCTCTTGATTAGCTTGCCTTTGGCATCATACTTGTAATTACCCTCAAAGTCCGAGTGTGAGTTGAAGTCACCATCGGTGCCACTATAAGGTGTCAATTCTGATACGCCTGTGTATGTATGATCACCTTCTTCATCATCACTGTCATTATCCTCACCCTGCTTCCATGCGGCCATTTGATTGACAGTTGCATACTTGCCACTCCTTAATCCACCACTCTTTGCTGTTCCCACACTCTTGATGGTGGTATCATCATCTACATTGTTAGGAGGAGAAGGACTTGATCCTAATTGCAATGTAGTTGTCGATACCGAAGCAGCTGTGGTTTGTTTGCACTCAGAAATATCTGGATCACTTCCACTTTGGGAGGAATTGCCTGCAAAGCTATCCTCATCGCTATCATCTTGTGTTGGTGTGAGTGGTTTACCGAATTGTGTAATTGGAATGGGTGCACCCTTCTTTTTAAGTATGCCCTTAATCTCTGGCTGTTTCTTCTTTTTCCTATCTTTTCGAGATTCATCTCTTGAGCTTCTACTTTTACTACCTCCCTTTGACCTTGAACTTTTACTACCACTGCCGCCACTCCTAGTACTGCCACCTCGGTACTTGCGAGAGGATTCAGAACTACCCTTGGGTTTAGGATCACATCCTCTTCCCGACTCTGGTGGATCCTGTCCTCGAATAGACATCTTTGACACCTCATCTTCAACTATTGCAAGCTGCCTCTCTTCTTCATCATCCTTACTACCACCCTTACTACTACTCTTACTACTCTGTCGTTGATACCCTTTAATCTTATTCTTTTCAGGACCAGCAGGACTCGGTGGACAATCCAATCGACTAAATAATGATTTATTCTCATCATCTGGATCTAATAAATTAGAATGTTCCGATGTATCCTGTATTGGTGGATCAGTATTATGAGACACTTCCACAGCTTTATCATGATCTAATACAAAATCTTCCAACTTTGTTTCATCATCTAAACTTCCTGAGTTTAAATCATATGCACCATCATGTACATCAATAGCAGAGGTTGCGGTAGTAGTTGAATCCTCAGCCGTGGAAATAGTAATTAATGGTAAGTCTGCAATCTGTTCTCGTAACTCATCGGCCTTACTAACCTTTCCATAATTTGGATTTAATTCCAAATCATTCTTATTAGTAGCATCATATATACTTGTAGATGTACCTTGACTGTCTAATCTTGATATACCCAATTCCTCTTCATTATTGTATAACTGTGAATATCGTGTACTACCATTATTTCCTCGTCGTCTTAATCCTAATAATTCCAATTCAGACTCTTCCTCAGCAGTATACTCACCACCTCTTTGTGAATAATCGGCTATTTCAATATCCTCATCAAATTCTGAATCATTTAAGGAATTCTCGCCGTCTATTTCTTCTTCACTTATAACAAATTCCTCTCCACTGCTTCTATTGCTGTTGTTTAAATCATCATTACCTGCAAAGCTATCCTCATCTTCTTCATCATAAGTATTATTGGGACTTTTATGTTTTGATGAATGATTCGATTCCGAATCTGGATAGACTATTTCAATTGTAGATTCGGAATGTGATGTAGCGTTAGACCGACTATCATCAGCTGAGATATGAGAACTGTTATCATCTGATGAATGAGCGGAATTCCCAGCAAAGCTATCTTCTTCTTCCTCTTCTTGCTTTATAATATCGATACTTTCATCCATAATGCTGTCATCATGTTGTGTATGCCTTTCCCTCTCTTTTTCCCGTCTACTACTACCAGACTTTTGTTTATCATCTCTATGCCTTTGAGTTGATCTAGATGGTTTATAATCTCTTACCGATTTAGGGATATGTTGGTCATGTCTGCTGCGTTGTCTGCTGCATCTCTCTTCTCTACTAGACCCAGATCGATACGAATCTCCAGACCGATGGGAATTATCAACATCTTTATCCCTAGTACGAGAGGAGGAACCACCCGATGATCGATGTGAAGTATTGTCAGACTGTCTATTCTTGGGATGATTACGAGAGTAATATTTAGACATTGATGTGGAACTTTCATTATTTATATCATTATCTCGCGGCTTATACTCTCTTCTACTAGATGAGGATTGTGGCGGTCTTCTACTAGAGCTAGAGGCAGTATACCGACTATCTCTACTCATATTAGTAGTGGCTGATGTATCATTACTTTGATGGTTATGGGATCGATAATTGTGATTATTTCTGTTTTTTGCTTGTCGTCTACTTGAGTTTGGTAAGGCTGATTCTCGTGACGACCGATTGTCGTCGTGGTGCCGACGTCTTCTACTACTGCCGCCGGCAGTGTTGGGTGGATAATCGTCTGGATCCATGGCGTTAGAAGCCGCTACGAGTATTCTATTACTTGAAGCCCACACTGAGATTACCAACACAAATTTTCAAAAGTGAGTCGAACATACTTATTTTTGGCGACTTACCGAGCGCTTTGAGATCAGATAAGGAGCTTCCTTTTGGCTTTGACAATGTTGTCTTAGCTCTCTCTTCTATACTAAACACCCTTTGGTTTACTGAAGAATCATTAGTTTATGGCTGGTTAGGTACGGCATTTTTACACCGACTAAATCATTTTTCTCATCCGACTTATTAAATCATTGGTTATTTACTACCTATTCGTATTAATTAATTGGTATTTGTATTGGTATTGGTAGTTGGATTAGATAGTATTTGGTAGATCAAGCATATATCATCCAAATAAACATTAGAGTATCAATCTATTGATACAAATTATTTACATTGGAGCAACCAAGAAAGAATATTTAGTAAATTATACCAACAAAGATCTTTGGCCGTGTGTATTCGAGTGCATATCGGTTACAGTAGTTCAAAGATTTCACAGCAGAATTACCATCATTACATATTTACATATTAATCAGCTATCAGGGTTAATTTTTGAAGTTATTGGATAGTATGTCTACGACTAATAACGCAATCGTCCAACGAACTAGTCAAGAAGTAACACGATGTATAGAACAGAATGATCCTTCTCTGACGAGGATCTTCATTCATCTTAGTACTGCTGACTGTCCTTACAAGGGTTCTGGTTCTACTCATCTTGGTAATGATATTGTTATACAAAACAATACTGAATTTATTAATCTTGGCAAAAGTATAGGTAATAACACATGCCTGAAAAAGGTTGCTTTTTGTAGATGCAACAGAAGAGTACCTGGTGCAGCCACCACGAGACAGTTTATGAATGGTTTCAAACGCAACATGTCTGTATGTGGGGTAGTCTTCGTTCCCATTAGTTTCTCACAAGGTTTGGGGCATGAACTTATGAACTTTTACCGGGATAGTAATGAGCGTCTTCTCAATATTGACATCGAGAGATGCCCTATGTCATATCAAGGATTTGCCACCCTTATTAATACTCTCAAAGCATGTAAGAATTTGCAGCTCATCCGCATTAGAAATAGTTATACTGATGGACACCTTATATCAACGATGGATGTATAGGGGATATAGTTTCAGCTATCAAAGGTAACTATAATCTGTTGGCTTTGAGATTGAGGGGAAATAATATTGGCATAAAAGGTTGCACGGAGATTGCCAAGTTATTGAATGATCCAGGATCAAATCTGATTGAAGTTAGCCTTGCTCATAACAATTTCAATAATGAATGCGTCAAAATTCTTGCAAGTGCATTACAGAACAACAAGAAACTACGAGTTCTCTGCCTTGATCGAAACCCAGACATTACGAGGAGTGGATTCAATGCTTTTCGGCAGGTCTTGTGCAACACATCAAGTATCAATGCCACGTATTTGTCAAATCATACTCTCTTGTCAGTCCAGACTGAGGGTCAAACGGTACGGATGAAGAAAGGGATTCGTGACTTGTTAAAAATTAATAGAATCAGAAACAAAAGCAAAGTGGCCATGTTCAAGATATCGAAGTTTCATAGTATTAGCATGGAACCATTCTTTGCATGGGATTTGAAGATTCTACCAATTGCAATCAAGTGGTTTGACACTGCTTTAACACGCTTCCCAGATGTTTCAAATTTTCATAACAATAATCAAATGGCCATTGGGAAGAAGAAACTTTTGGCTATTTACGAGTTTGCCCGTATGTTGCCCATGCATTTCGTACCAACACCCAACGTTCAAACTAGAAACAAAAGGAAGCATAGTATGATGACTCGTTCGAGGAGGAATGCTTGAGAGGAATGGAGTTTGAAGAATTAGGGAAAGTCGAGCACTAGCTCTTGTACAAAGGGGATATCTCCTCCAACGTATTGCATTAGATGCATATATATGAGGGGATTATAATACTTTATAATAGTAGAGTTTGTTGACACTATGATGTTGACTACTTATGTTTATACTAGATTCAAACTTGCCTATCTAGAGAGCAGGTATGTGCAATCACGCCTTCTCATACATAAAGCGCCTCCAGTACATCCTAAATCCTTTCTCTGTTGGCTGATGTTATGATTTCTCCTGCTCCGATCTTGTTGTGCTTTCAACCCTCCCTTTTCACGCCATATTGCGGCACGCTGGGAGCGTTTATTGCGGCGCTGACTGGTCTCATCATCGTCCATCGTCCATCGTAGCAGAGTGAGTTACATACCTCTAAAAATTATTTGATGAGTATCATATCGTAGATTTGCGGAGCAGCTGCGAGACATAAAGAAGCACCCTGCCTTGGCTAATGTGCCTACCATAGTGCAATAGGAATCGCCATGAAGCTATCAGTTATTAGGTCTATGATATTTTGGATAGGAGGTAGGAATTGTCATCATGAAGCTATCAACAGTAAGGTCTATGGCAGTTGCATTATTAAGTGGCAGTTCTACTGCCGCGGAGGCAGCAGCTGCGCGCGCTATTCAATCCGTCGACATGTTGACCAATAATCTGCAATGTGACGAAACAGATGCTTTACTTCAAGTTTCATTTACCCTTGATCAAAGTGGATGGGATAATATATATCACAAAGATGATGAGTTTAAATTCCGTAAACCCGAAGTAAGAGTTCATCCATCTGGGAATATCGGCAACTCTACCTTGAAGAAATCAGTAGAGTATTACACATATGATGATGTGAAAGATTTTGAGATTTGTATACCACGAGATGGTTGTTTAGAATTGACAGTATATAAGTTTCCTTTCGATACATATGACATTACATACGATGGTGAAAAAAGGAAAGTTGATCATGAATTTCAAGTTTCCAATTTTGGTAAATCATTTGTTTATATATCCAATGAGTTCAACAGAGATCGGAGAATCTTGCCAGCTTGAATGTGACGAAAGTAAGGATGAAGGTCTATTTGAATATCAACTATTGGGTGATGGTTTTATTGACCAATACAGTGTGCTAGATGAGAAGGGTGATATGATCTTGGGATGCAGTGGAGAGGATATAAGTGCTTACGGATCTTTTGGTGTGTGTTCAAGTTCAAATAGATACGGCTTTAGTTTGTATAAGCATCGGGCATGTCTGCCGAGGACGGCATGCTATGAATTCCTTACTGCTTCTAAGTATTATGAATTCCAAATGAAACAGGTGATGATGTCATTTGACGGTGAAAATCTCCTGGAGACCGATGGATTCCTTTTCAAATCAATACCATTCGGCAATTGTGAAGCAAAATGTAACCCAGCTGAATCATCAGTTGAATTGTAAGTTTATTTGTGAATCTGTTCTCGAGTCGACTCGCCTGTATTCCGGATTATATATAATGATGTATCATGCACATCTCACCTATTATCCTGTCTATTCGTCTATTCATTACAGACTACTATCTCATGAGCTTAAACCTGAAATGAATGGAAATTACTCTGGTTCCAGTACGTTTAGTGATGACAAGGCATACATTTGTGAATTAATACCAGATATGGGTCCAACTTGGGAACTAAATGTGGATGGTGTTGAGGTTTCAAGTGGATTAATCCAATACTGCTCCAATACTTCACTATTCCGTGAGGTGGTATGTCTTCCAAGAAACAGCTGTGGAACATTCTACATTTCAAACTCAAATGAAACATGGGGTAAGATAACATATTCATTGGCAATGGACAATGTGACTTATCGTAGCAAGGCGGAGTATTCGTATTCATGGAGTAATGGATGGAACGAAACAACCAACATTGGACGGTGTACTGTCGACGGCTTATGTGATGCATCTAGTCAAGCTTTGTTTGAAGCGGATCTTCTTACACCAACGGAGTATGTTAGTTATGGCAAATCATTACCTGTTATTCTGTCCAGTTGGATGAAAGTTTGGGTATTCGGCAATTCCACTCGTCAATATTCAGATTGGGGGTTTATCCCTGATCCACTTCTTCGATCCCGTGATTATGTTCGTACGTACGAACTTGGATCGGTCTTTCGAACCATTGAGTGTGTTCCAAATGATCAGTGTGTGTTTGATTACAATACGACCCAAGAATCAGCAGCTGTATTTGAAAAGTATGAGGTCAGGAGAAATGGTGTGTCTCTTAGCCGAGTATTAGTTGATAATGAGGGCGACATAGGTACTTTCTTTTATGACGGAGCAAGGGAGGTTACCGCATTTGGTGAGAACTGCAATGCAAAAAAGTTGTCAGGAGGAGCAATTGCCGGGATTGTTATTGGATGTCTTGCAGCTGTTGGTATTGCAGTATATGGCTTCCTTTGGTACAAAAAGAAGAAGGAGGGAGAGGCAGTAGCAGAGGATACCAATAATCCCTTAACTGAAAGTCTTTTGGCAGCCGAGGCAGGAGGGACAGAGAGGATGACAGATAATAGCGGAGACTGTACAACTCCTTAGAACAGTCGAATTTGAAGAATTGGAAAAACATGTAAAGACAAAGAGCAGAATGAAAAGAAGAGGAAGAGTAATGTTTATTTAGATCTTTGGTATCCTAAGTGTTAGATCTTATGGTATCCTAAATAGACTACGATTGTGCTTCTTATACTTTTACCATGATATCACATGTGTCATGAGCCATGTAGCATGTATAAAGAGGTAGGCTTGAATGTTGAAATCAAATCTCTCCCAGCCAGGCAATGTCACCTACTTCAGCGCCTACTCTAGCAAATCAAGAAAAAGGATACCCAAGGATACCAACTGAAAAAGAACGCTAGCCTTGCCTATTGCCGTCTCCTCTCGTTATTACATACCTCTAGGTACGTCATTGCCGTCCCCTGCCTCATGGCGTGAAACGCTGGAAGTGACTGGCGGTCTCTTCCTTGTCCATTCAAATAGTAGAGTAGATACCATAGAGAAAATGTGAGTCGACTACAAATTTGGCAACACAACGAAATATCACCATTCGAATTATTACGGGGTGAGTGGTAGTTCTTCTAACCATGATATCATATTGCTATGAAGAAGATGAGCGTTTAATATGCATTAGGAAAAAGCGCGCAGCATAAGCAAATATTGTAATTGTCAAATAAATTTGCCCAATGTGACTTTGAGTGGTATTTGGTAGAGAGAAACAAATTCTCTTAACCATTCAAAATAATAGATGGGTGATGGTCAACACATCACATCCTATTAACAGCTGACGTAATTAATATCATTTAGGTAGGTACGATGAATTTAGATTGTGTTGTGCAGCGGTGTATTGCAATAAATGAACGGTGTGTATGTACTAACAATTTAATTCATCAATCTCCTCTTGTCTATCATCACACACACACATCAACATAATAAAATTTAAACATGAATTTGGCACGATATTGATCGGTAGTGCAGAGAGACGAAAGAATAAAGTATAAGAGAAGTACTGCATTCATAATGAAGTTATCATTAAAGTCTATAACATGTGTATTGTGTGGCGGTGGATATGTTGCAACAGCAGTTGCCCAATCGGCAGCTGTTGATACATCATTAACGAATATACAATGTAATGACACCGATGCTTTACTTAAAGTTTCATATACTATTGATAAGGAAGGGTGGGATAGTTTAAATCGTGGAACCAAAGAAAGAGAGAATAATCCCAAATTAAACCTCAAAGGTAGAGGTGTTTCGGTGGAGTATAAATCGTTTGATGATGTGAAAGATTTCGAGATGTGTGTACCACAAGATGGGTGTTCAGAATTGACTATTAATCTATTTCCAACTGATGCATATGATATTACTTTGGATGGTGAGAAAAGGGATGTAGATTTTGAATTCGAGATTGCCCCTTCTCGGGGATACTTCTACGGAGTCTACGGCCCGGAGAGCCTCACAGAGATTGGAGACAATTGCAACCTAATCTGTGACGAAACTAACGATGAAGCTCTCTTTGAATATCGTTTATGGAGTGATGATTACCTGGGTCAATATACTTACAGTGTGGTAGGTGAACGAGGTGATGAGATCTTGGGATGTAGCCGCGATATAGAGGATATGACATCGGAAGAGTTGCTAGCTTACGTTGATGGTGGTTGTTCAAAACCAGCCGGCTTTAGTTTACACACACGTCGGGCGTGCCTGCCAAGGAATTCATGCTATCAGTTTGTTACGGAAGCTCGTGATTATAATACTTTCTGGTCTCGTAATTACAAACAGGTGTTTTTATCTTATGATGGAAAACTTTTAGAAAAGATTGATGGTTACTCTTTTAAATCAATACAATTCGGCAATTGTGAATCAGAATGCAATGAATCAATGGTTGAGTTGCTCGTTAAGACTGACCTTCGCCCCGAAAACGAGTCATATAATAAATCATTTGCGTGTGAATTAACACCAGATATCATGGGTCCAACTTGGGAAGTAAGTGTGGATGGTGTTGATGTTTCAAGTGGATCAATTCCATACTGTTCCAATACTTCACTATTTCGCGAGGTGGTATGCCTTCCTAGGGACAGCTGCGGAAGATTCTATATTACAAACTCAAACGAAACACGTGGAGATATAAGATATTCATTGAAAATGGACAATGTGACCTACCGAAGCAAGTCAGAGTATACATTCCGTAGCGAATGGGCTTGGAAAAATGGATGGAATGAAACATCAACCAACATTGGACGGTGTACTGTTGATGGTCTCTGTGACGCATCTAGTCAAGCTTTGTTTGAAGTTGATTTACTGACTCCAGCTGAGTATGTTAGCGGTAATGGCGAATCATTACCTGTTATTCCTATTGATACGTGCTACTTCCAATGGGTTTTCGGCAATTCTACTTATGACGATAACCGTTATTGGGGAGTATCCCCTGAACCTCTTCTTCGATCCGATGATTATGTTGGTAGTTCGTATGAACTCGGGTCGGTCTATCGTACCGTTGAGTGTGTTCCAAATGATCAGTGTGTATTTGATTACACTATGACAGCAGATGTTATTGAAAAGTATGAGGTCAGGAGAAATGGTATGGCTCTTAGCCGAGTATTAGTTGAATATGAGGGTGTGTGTACTTCCAGTAATGGAGCAAAGGAAGTAACTGCATTTAGTGAAAATTGTAATACGTTGTCGGGAGGAGCAATTGCTGGAATTGTTATTGGAAGTCTTGCAGCTGTTGGAATTGCAGTATATGCTATACTAGATCAGAAGAAGAAAGCAAATGCTGTGACTGAGGCCGAGGATACCACCAATATTCCTGTTACTGATGAGGCCGAAGCGGGGGTAACTGTAGGGACCGAGAGGATGACAGAGAATAGTGGAGACGGTACAACTCCTTAGAAAACAAAGTTGAACAGTCGTCTTTGCAAAGAATTGGAAATGGAACTATTGTGTGTGGAACTGGGTGAAAAGTATGTTGTGTATGACGAGAGAGAGAATCAGAGAAGAGAGGAAGGGGGAGTACTTTGATACGAGTGTAGATTGGTATCCTAAATAGTCTATGATTGTGCTTCTTATACTTTTACCATGACAATGTATAAAGAGGTAGGTCTGAAATGAAGCTCATCCACATCAACTCTTGCAAAGGCGACTGGTACAAATAAAAAGGATACCTAAGGATACCCCAGATAATCTTCCGCATGCAAAATTTCAGTCGGACTTTGGTCTTTATTTGCAAAGCCCTTTGCCTATTGCCTCCCCTCTCGTACTACACACCTCTCTAGGCCCGCCCCATCAAACTCTCCTTACTTACGTCTCCTATATATCGTACTGAATAATATCTCTGCTGCAGCGACATACCAGAAAGTTTTGATATTAAAAAAACATGAATGACTCTGAAAATAACAATAATACCATCAACAACAATGATGATGAAGTGATTGATGAGAATGAACCATTGGAAATGGGCTACGGTTCTTCCTCCTCTGACGATGACAATTCTACCACAGGCATAGAAGATACAGCACCAAAAGTAACAGCAGAATTAAGTGAACGTACAACCAACTTGATTAATAACTTTCGTACTTATGTTGATAGTATTGATACTACTAATGATAATGATGATGTTGAACTTGGTAGTGGTGATAATGTTGCTACTACATTATTAAAATCAAATAATATAGAAATAGAAGACGATGAAGATAATGATTACATATCACAAGAATATGGTATATCACCTACCACTACCACCAATACTACTAATCAAAGATACAAACGTCGTTCTTCTTTTTCCAATGATTCAAAATATATCACTCATAAAATAAACTTGGGCAGATTAGGTATAATAAAAAGTAGACGAATTAAACGTGGTATATGTAGTATAATACTACTAATTACTATAGCAATATTAATTGGGACATTGAGTAGTGAAAGGAGAAGTGCAATTAATGAATGGAATGATGAGATTGATGAATTGATGGAAGAGGAGGAATTTGAGTATGAGGAGGAGTTGAATGAGAAGAAACAGCAGGGGAGTATAATGAGCCCTCCTGATAAGCATTATGGACCTGATGGGTTTCAACCTTTACCAGAAGTAGATATTGGTAGTAGTAGTCAAGCTGGTAGTGGTCAGCAGCCACAGCAAGCTGACAAACCTAAGCAACAACATGGCAGCGGAGCGAAAGAACAAGCGAATAATATCATATCAGACGTATTATCACATGCCAATACCATGACTTCCTCATCTTCTTCTACATCAACTTCTGAAACACTCATGGAAGGTGAAGGTGAAGGTGATAACAATTATATTGAAATGGCAAACAAATATCATCCACAATGGTATACACGTCATCCATCAGGAGTTACCTCTACTGCATATTTAGGTACGAATTATAATAATGCTTTGTTATTTTGTGCTGAACAACAAGGTAAAAAGAAATTGTGTAAGTATGAAGCATTATGTCCAGGGGGGAGTGATAATGTACCCGCTGGTGGATATAAGGAGAGCAATAGTATTAATACTAGTGGAAGTCAACAACAGTCATCTGAGAAGAACGAAAGTATAATACAATGGGTACCAATAATTGATCAAACAAACTCTTGGGTACAAGTTTCATCTAACAATAATAATGGATGTATGATATATAATATATTACATGGTGGATATAATCCATCTTGGGGGTTAGATTCTCAACAACAACAGCAAGGAGGTAGTGACGTGGAGGATAAGGATGTAGTGAATGAAGAGGAGACGAGATTTGTTTTGTGTTGTGATAGTGTTGAACATGAAGTTGTTGAGGAGAATACCGCAAGTGAGATTAAAGAAGAAGAGCCATGCTGTTGGTTAGATGGTGTTTATTATGATGGCGAGGAAGCGTTACAAGAAGCATTACAAGCCAATGTTGACGATAAGAATCATAACGACAATCAAGCTATTCATGAGGCTTGGTTGGATAGTGGTGAGGATGAATTGGAAGCAGAGTTAGAAGCTGCAGGTGTACATGATGAGAATGATTTATTAACTCATACTCCCGAGACTAAGCCGCCACATGAGGCTATTGTCAAGCCACAAAGTGATATTAAGCCGGATGACTCGCCAGAGGAATCAACAGGCAACCAAGAAACACAAGTCACCGCAATGGAATATACACAATCTATACAACATGAACCAATATGGTATTATCGTACTACAGGATGGGTAGGACAGAGTTATCAAGATGCAGTCGACTTTTGTGCCGCTGATCATTATCCCGATGGTACTGTGAGTGATAGTGGTGAAGGCCCACACGGCCCCGAGGGTGGAATTTTATGTCCATATGAAGTGTTGTGTCCCTCGGGTCCGAATCAACATCCCTTTGGTGGAGTAATTGATGAGATGGAACTAAGTGACGGTAATGAAGAAGTGTCTACTCAATGGGTAGCCTCGTCAGATTCTCCTAATAATTGGATTCAAGTATCTCCAGGACAGGGCATGTGTCATACATATATGAGTTTGAATCTAGAGATGCCACTTTGGGGTGTAAGTGGTGAGGGTAATGAGGGTATTACACGACATGTATTGTGTTGTCGTAAGATGCCATCGTTGGTGGATGATAGCAGTAGTGTCGGAGGTACAATCGATGTACCACCATCCAATAATCAAATGGGAGCACCCTCCAAACCCGAGAGTGCCGCTTATCTACAATATGAAATACAATATCAACCAGTATGGTATGATCGTACAACGGGATGGAAGGGACATTCCTACAATGCCGCCGTGGAGTTTTGTGCTGATCTTGGTGATAATCATAAACTCTGTCCATATGAAGCATATTGCCCATTAGGGAAGAATAGTAATCCATATGGTGGTGGATTTGACGGTAGCTTGTTATGGGCCCCGGTTAGTGATAGCTATAACGATTGGGTTCAAATCGGTACCGAATCGCTGTATGATTCACTAACGTCAAACGTCGAAAGTGAGGTACCTTGTGCAACATATATGAATATACATTTACAGAATCCAAGTTGGGGCGAGGACGGGAAAGGTAGTTGGGAATTTACGGGCAAGATATTGTGCTGTCGTAGCATAGAGGGTGGTGCAGAGTGGGCAGTTGGAACTGCACATCCGACAACGAAACATCCGTCATCTCCGCCAACACAGAGGCCTTCTCCAGCACCTACATCGAGACCATCTCATAAGCCTACGGAATCCCCTACAGAACCAAACGCGTATGAGAAAGTCGTGGCAGAATACAATCCAAAGTGGTACAATAGAGAGCAAGGGTGGAAAGGACAGAGTTATTATGAAGCTGTTGGCTTCTGCAGCTCATTAGGAAATGATATTGGCGAGCCCATGATGTTATGTCCTTTCGAGGCTTACTGCCCATACGGTGAGGGTGGTATACCATTTGGCGGAGCTGGCAGTCTATCCTCTTGGGCACCAGTTAAAGACTTTGATAATGACTGGGTCGAGATTGGTAGTACTAATCCGTGCGTCATGTACACCAGCATTTATTCTGATAAACCGTCATGGGGACAAACGGGCATCGGTAATGAGGCAGAGACTAGCAACATCTTGTGCTGTCATTCAAAAGGTAAAGCTTCTGTACCTCAACACTCTGCTCCTGAGCAACAACTGGCTGATCAAACTATAATGGCGAACGAACTGGCACCTATATACATGCAGATCCCCAATCGATATCAAGCCTCAGGTTTCGGCCGAAATCAAGGTTGGCAAGGAAACTCATATCTTGAAGCTCAAGAATACTGTACAAAGAAAATGGGAACAACTCATGAGCCTTGTGGTTACGACGTTCTTTGTCCAAATGGTATTGGTGGTGAGCCATCTAGTAATAACAATATTTGGGCTCCAGTTCTCGATACATACAGTTCCAATACTTGGATGGAGATACGTGAAGGTGGTTGGTGTGAAAAACATACTAGTTTAGAGAAGAATGGGGATCCTGTCTGGCATGTTCTTTGTTGTAAAATTGAAGTCACTGCCGCTGCCCCTTCATCGCCAACCATCAACTCAGCTCCTGTTGCAGATGATCAGGAAGTTCAAGCCATATACAAGGATATTAGTGAAAAGTATCATCCAGTAAGCTTTGATCGTTCCCAGGGCTGGAGAGGACAGACTTATGGTGATGCCTTGGTGTTTTGTGCCAAACAAAATAGCAAGATTCCCTGTCCATACGAAGTCACATGTCCTATGGGAGATAAAGGTTTGCCAATTGGAGGTGCAACGGATGGGATGAATGGTGATTGGGTTCCGATCATGGATACTCCTAATGGCTGGGTTAATATTGGAGAGAAGAATACATGCGTCAAGTATAACGATATAAGGCCTCATCCACCTGAGTGGGGACTCACAGGTGAAGATAATGAGGCCCTTACAAGACATATCAAATGCTGTGATGAGCCGGAAGGAGTTGGGCCTAGTTTAGACGATGAAGTGAGTTCTGTAAGTGCCACGTCAACTCAAGAGAAAGATATATTACACAATATGCATCCTCTTTGGTTTCATAGAAAAGATGGCTACCACGGAACAACACATGAAGAGGCTGAACTATTCTGCAAAACTATAGGTGACATGCAACTCTGTCCAGCTGAGGCATACTGCCCAAATGGTTCCACCAAGTCAAAACCGCTCTTCTTACAATCAAATGTATATCAAGGTGAGAGTTGGGCCCCAGTTCACAAAGAGAATGCCGACAGTGGGAACAATTGGATAAATATTGGTGACAGCCTCTCAGATGGAAGCTCGGCAGAAGCATGCCTTGACTACGAGTCTCTTAACGGCGGCAAGTCTCCACCCTGGACTGCTGATGGTAGTCATTCTGAAGTTAAACAGCATGTGCTGTGTTGTATGAAAGAGAATGAGCTGAAACATGACATAGATGTGACAAGGGGAATGAACCCAATTTGGCTTGATAAGTCTCATGGATATATGGGTGGTAGTTATTCTGACGCAGAGCAGTATTGCAAGGGATTGGATAAAAAGTTATGTCCTTACACATCATGTAAGTATAATACCATGAGTGTTTTGTCAAGCAGTGTATGATTAAAACTCATCTCCTTTTCCTCTCTTCCTTACCAGACTGCCCACATGGACCAGGCAAATCACCGATGGGAGGACACTCTTCAGACTTTAATACAGAAGGAATTCAATGGGCCCCAGCTTACGGCGTGCCCAATAAGTGGATTATGATTGGCAGAAAGTATGGCAACTCGGCTACTACCTGTTACACTCATAATCAACTAGAAGGATCTGATCCTAAATGGGGATATGCTAGAGAGAAGTCTGAGGCCAAGCTACATGTTCAATGTTGTTCATTTTGATATGCTTTAGTATACAATAAGATTAGGTTAGGACATTGTAAAGTAAAGCTCTACTTAAGATTAAACTTATCTTACCCTTACTAACAGATGTAGGCATATATCATGAACTAAGGGATTCAAACACAGCTAGAGATTCGTCCCAATATCGACACATCTCATACACAATTGAAAGGGGATGAACATCCCGAGAATCTTGATCTGGAGTATCAACCTCAGTATGATAGTCTGAGTACTCCTCTATTGATATAACCATGTCTGGAAACAACTCAAATGGTACGTCCTCGAAGTGCTCAACATTAGAACGACTTCTATTTCTTGCAGACAATATATTGTATATCTTCTTTTCCCTGACATAATCTTCAACAAACGTATAATCCGAGTCTGGGTGAGAGCCATTCATTGATTTAACTTCCTGGTATGTATTGTGAGTTTTTGGAAAATCAATAGTGCAATTGTGATTGGAGTCAGCAGCAGAGTTCAAGCTTGTTTTGTCAAACACCGCCTTACTCAATGCCTCCCAGCCGTCCGATGATAGGTCGTTGCCACTGATATTTAGACAGAGTAACTTTGTATTGATTTTCAGTGCATTTGCAATATTTGTAGCATCATTATCATTGAGGTGATTGTTTTTAATGTGTAGATTTTCCAAAATAGGATTCTTTGCCAGAAAGTTTGAGATGAATGTGCCTCCTCCGGTTCTGATATTGTTGTTAGAGAGATGAATGGTCGTCAATTTTGTTCGTCCGGCATTCATGATGGATTTTGACATTTGATATGTATTCATTGTTCTTTCATGCCAACCATATCCGGTAATTGTCAAATCTTCAATTGAAGGATGTCGCCTTATGATTTTACTAAGTCGGTGGATGTCTTAGCAGCGTAACAGCAAATGCAAGAAATTGTGTCTAAACTACAATGTTATCAGCTCGTTGGGGCAGTACGGGAAGGGAAGTTAATGTGATAGTTAATCCAAAGTTACTAGTAACTTTACTAATCACCCTTCTTGGAGGCCTTCTTCTTCTTCTTAGGGGCATCTTCCTCATCGCTACTGTCCTCATCTTCAGCTTTACCTGAACTTGAATTTGAGTTACGTCGCATTTGATTCGCAAACCAAGCCTCGGTAGACTCTGGTTTGAAATCTGCATAGTCTTTATCCTTGTCAATTTGACGTGTCTCCTCTGCAGAGGCAACATCCATTACTTCAAGTCCATATCCCCATGACATATCAAACTTGGTATTCATTTTAGAACAGGCGTATGACACGAGTCCAATTATACCCTTGTAACACGATATCCGAGGAGTGAGCTTAACCACTAAACGCTTCACCTTTCCTTGAACAATCAATACGAGTATTTGAAGTACTTCCTCGATCATATCTTCCCTTCTCATGAAGACTGAGATAAGGGCATAATCCTTATCATCTTTTGATAATCCAATGCCAATACTCTCATTCCTACAATATGCAATATGATGGGCAATTTGATTGGTGGGGTGATCATTACCATTGACAGAGAAATTCAAGTTGCCATTCCAGGGTGGTGTGCCTCTACCCCAGAAGAGATTTGATCGATCATCCCCGGGATCATCTCCACCGGCAGTGGAAACACGACATCCATTTCCGGCAGTCAAAGTACATTTCTCAATAATAGTTTCAGCGATTGTTTGGGATGTTTCTTTCATAACTTGCGGGTCCATTGGTGCATCCATCAACTTATCTTTCACCAAAGCCTTCACCTTGGACGGAACTTCAACTCCATTTACAAGTTTTGTCCAATTCCGATCAGATCGGCGTAAGAAATCCTTCCACTCGCCATCTTCAATCTCTTCTTTAACCATTGCCACATCTGAGACAATCTTATCTTGTACTTGTTTGACTTTGTGCTTCAACTTAGACCTCAACCCTTTGGCTGCATCTTTAGCTGTAGCCTTCTTCTTACTTTCCATTTTATTCTCATACCATTCATCAAATCGTTCTACCCGGTCAATCAAGCATTCACCACAACCCCACTCATACAGAGGCAACACTAATACTCCATTCTTATCCAGCTCTTCTAACATTTCACGCTGCTTTTCTGGGTGACGACTGAGACGTTTGAGATCTTTCATAACAGTTGCTAATCCCTTCTCATATTCCTCAACTGCACTTTTCATCCGAGGTATGATATCAATTAGTCCATCATAGACTGTGTTACTACCATCTGTATCAGCTCCGACTGTTACTCTATGGCCAGCAAATGCAAATGGTGCAACCATCACACCTCCAACCTCTGTATTCATTTGCAAACACGAATCCATCAGGTTTTCTAACTGACTTGCACTTGCTTGTCTTATATCATCATCAGTAGCTTGGTAACTCTCAGAAGTTCGTGCTAATGGTACAACTAATATCTCGGCAAATGGGTGAGTACCAAATAACTCATAGAAGATGGTATACCGACTATCTTCTTCATCCTCTGGCTCCGTAGCCAATGTGCCATCATCCTTATCTTCTTTATTTTGTTTCATCAATTTCCACAATTCAACCATCTTCCCCTGGTCATCAATATTATCATCCTGCAATAACTTAATTGCAGCCTTTCCGGCCTCTTTGTACTTTTTACCAAAATAATCTTTGACTTTGACTAATATTTCTTGTTCTGGCCACGGTACACAATCACTGTGCATACCAGACAACGCATGAACACCAATTTGTACACCTTCCTTACCCTCCATAGAATCCCTAATTCTGGCTACACAATTTTCATCGTTGGTACCGGGACGGCTGGGTTTCTTAGTAAATTTATATGTATCATTTTCAATGGGTGGATAAACATTAATTGATGTGATTGTAAAATTAGTTTCTCTATCATCATAATCGCCAATGAGATGTGGAACTAATATTACTTCATCTTCTGGGCTAATGCCATATCGCTCTTTAAAAGCTGGTTGGTTAATTAATGCCACTAATTTTGAACATTTAATCTCATCACCCCGACCTAAACCATCAGTATCTATTTCTGATACTTCAGTATCAAATGTGCAGATAATTCGAGTAATGAGAGGTGGCCTATCATCAGGAGTTTTTCCTGTTTTATATACATCTGCTAACTGTAGTAATTTGGCATTAGTATTAGTAGTAGCATCAGTATTAGTTTCTGATACGTCCCTGTTCAAGCTCATATTGAATTGAATAGGATGATGCAGTAGGATAACAGGTGAGGGTATGGTACATTGCCGCTGAAAGGCAAAAGCCGGCTGGCGCGGGTTGAACTACTATTTAGACCAAATGGAGTTTTCATATTCGTATGAATACCCTCCTTTGTGCTGCACAACTCTCCATAGGAGTAGTATAGTAGAGTATAGTCATCATGTAATACATCACAATATACAGTAGCCGCCGGCCTCACGGCCACTACTATGCGGTAGTTGTCGTTTGGTGTACTAGTTGCAATGGGGGATACCAGTGACTCGCATTGGGTACGGGATTGAGACTTTTTTCTATCACACAATAACAACACACAACACTTTATTATCAGCACCCTCTCCCTCCAGCCAAACAACAACAAGTTAATTAGTTCATTATATAAGCGGAAATACGTTATTCATACGTTCTTTGCGTAGTTTATTTACGTAGTATTCTGAATAAAAGCATCCACTTGACGTACTATTCGCAGACTCCTCTATCTCTTGACATACTATCAAACGAATCAATCGCAGACTACTCTATCTCCCTATCAGCACAATGACTACACTCACTGAATTACAACTATCCGTGGCAGAGACTCAACAAAGCATTACAAGTAGGAAAGAATGTGATTTGTTGCTCAAGAATACAAATTTCAAAAACCACTATCAAAAAGAAAAATCAACAGAATTAGCTAATGTGTTAACAGCACAGGAGAATCAAAAGGGATCGGTAGGCAAAACATTATCATTGCTCAAGAAGTATACTCTTGAATCAAACAAAGAGAATATGGATACCAATTCATTGGCAACATGTTGTGATGTTGAATTAGAAAGAGCAATGATACTACTGGAATTTCAATTCAATTCCAATGGAAAGAAAAAGAATAAGTTGATAACAAAAGAACAAGAAGTATACGACAATGTAAATACAATGAAGCACAAGAACAAGTTCCACCATAAAGACAATCAAACAAAAGGAAAGAAGTTTACTAACTCAGAGAATTATGTCAAAGCTTTGGGGGATGAAAGCAAATTAGACTATCTACTGATGACTACTCAACTACATGAAACTGATCTTGGGCGTGGAATTAAGCAAAGTGTTGCTGGGATGCAAACCATTGTTGAGGAGAGGAGGAGAACTAGATACGACAAACATAATGAGATCTACAACAATAAGAGCGAAGCTGACAAAAAGAACACAAGGGAGAAAATGAGGAAGAGAGGAAGGGCAATTAAGGCCATCAAGCCCCACTTCGGTGCATTAACAAAAGCCCAAGGTAAAGAGAAGACACGTAGTAGCTTAGACGGCATGACGATCAAGTTATATAAAAAGAAATCAACTCAGGCTATAGATGCTGAGCTGAAGTGGAATGGAAAGCGCTGGAGTTTTACTGAGTTATCTAACGATGCCAAGCCTACTGCACGACCATCTCGTACTTCTTCTCGCCTCAAGGAATAAAGTGCATACCATTCTGAATAGATTGAGTTGTGAAGAAGTTTAATTTGTTTTGTTCAGTCACTAGATTAGCTATGCTTTGGCAGTGTAGTTTATTGATATCATTCATATTGTTTATCGGATTATTGTAAAGTTTGAATTGTTTCAATATGAGATTGTGCTTCAAATAATCCAGTGCAAAATTAATACCCTCTTGCCCCATGTTGTTTGATCTTAATTCGAATTTATGAAACCATGTTGACTCTAGATCCTTGGATAGAAGATTAATAACTGTCACTGGTAATTCCACATTCCATAACTGAAGGTTAGATTCGTTGTCCCCTTCTGGAAATGGGTGATATTGATACTGTTCTAATGCATTTGCAAACTCCTTCCAGTGTGGCAGAAATACTTCATTGTATGGAAGTCCAGCTGATATGGAGACAAATCCATCACTAGTACCATTCCTCAATTGATTCGTCACATTTTCTATCTCCCGAAGATAGGTTTCCGCATCTTCTTCTTCTGCTTGATCGTCATAAATTTCAATTTCCCAGTATTCATACGGTGGTCTCGGAGCTGAATATTTCCACTTCTGATTCTTTAATAGTGTCTCGTGATACTTTAGTTTCTTCTCTACTGAATAATAGATATCATCCATATCGATGCGCATATCATGAAGCCGTTTTTGTGTATCACAATGCATTGAAAAATGTTTCTTATCTAAACTCTTAATAGCCCTCTCCATCTGTGTGCATTTGTTATGTGTTTTCTGCATAGACTTCTCCATACCACTACACTTTTTAGATAATATTGATATCTCTCCTTGCATGGACTTCTCCATGCTATCCAACCGTGATATAATGTTTGCATTTAGTTTCTTCGGTAATGTCTTTTCAATCTGAGTAACGTTGGTATTAGTCTTTTGCAATGCCTTCTCCATGCCGTCACACTTTTTACTTAATCTTGATATCTCTTCTTGCATACTTTTCATCATTTGCATCATACTTGCCATGTTCTCAGCAGTTTGACGGGTATGGAGCATCATATCATTGTTCATATTGGTACTTGTTGCTGTGTTGGTATCCTTGTTTTGCTCGTCGTTGCGTACGCTACCCATATTACCGTCAACTACAGATGTTAAGGGATCTTTTACTTCGTCCGCTACAATATTAGCCGGCGTATTGTGCATGATATTAGAGGAGAGTTGCCGCGTGAGATAGAAGAGAAAAATCGCCCCGGCCCCCAAGAGTTCAAGAGATCTAAATGATAGGATACCTCTCTACTACAGTACAACCTCCCCCAAAAAAATGACGGACGATGTTTCATAGATGGGCAATGCATACTTAGCAGACAAGCACTATGCCAAAGATGACGTATAGAAGTAATAGCTATGCAGAAAACACATAACAAATGCACACAGATGGAGAGGGCTATTAAGAGTTTAGATAAGAAACATTTTTCAATGCATTGTGATACACAAAAACGGCTTCATGATATGCGCATCGATATGGA
>Ga0214477_100472_pt1 | contig 27912 bp, 20 predicted proteins | sample M1_20Mar14CPVII9_FD_165058 | JGI IMG/M metagenome (GOLD analysis project Ga0214477, IMG submission 165058) | Marine eukaryotic communities from Monterey Bay, California, United States - M1_20Mar14CPVII9sort6BwellC16 | ecosystem: Environmental > Aquatic > Marine > Unclassified | place: USA... | reverse complement strand
AGTACAACATATAAATGAACCAACAGTGACCTACCTAGTCTATCAATTTCATTTGCTTGTGCAATCTTATCAGCTTGTAGCTTTCTTAATTGGACTGATAACTCTGATAGATTTGATGACATGTTTAGGTAATATTAATGATAGAGGTGTCAAGATGTGCACCTCTGTGTTTATAGCAATGTTGTAGTTGATAATGGGTATATAATATAATCGTTCTGGGTAATATTGAGATTATGTATCGTGCACCAACTTCGATGCTACAGAAAGATTAAAAAATGGTGATATCGTGTGCCAATTATTCTGCAGATCTGTTTAGAGAACACATGGATATGAAATAGAAGGCGGAGTACAATCTACAATGCAATAACGTCACCAATAGGTCTTCACTTCCATGATAATGATAACAAGTACTCGAGAAAGTAAAGTTCATGGGTATCCTGAAGGATACCACATCTAAGCTGGTAGGTACGAGTGTAAATTTACTTTCAATCATTATATGTCCATCATAACTTTGGTGAGCAATTTTGGTCGCCGAAATTGTCCTACAGAAATATTTTAGTATACTATTCCGATGCAGAATTGAACGTAGAAAACGATGGAACTATCCGTTTTCACTCAAATCTTAATATTGATGGAGATATAATCGTTTAAAGATAATGATCTTAAGTAGTTGGATAAAATGAGATGGGTGTCTCTTCGACATTTCAGGTACTGTTTTAGTACTTTGTACGTAGGACTTAGTACAAGATACCGGTATCTTATAATGATTTTAAGTAGAGTAATGATTGAAAGTAAATTTATACTCGTATGTAGTCGTTTATCATTGGTTTCAACTACATCTACTCGAGTAACTCAATAACCTCCAGCTTTCCAGATTGCTTTGCAATACGTCCTTCTTCATCATCATTACCTTTACCACCACCATATCTAAGTCTATACTCTGGTTTGAGTACAAATGTATTATCTGATTTGTATGACACTTTATCCCTTACACCCGAGATTTTATCTTTGTACTCTTTCAGCATTTCCTCGAACAAACCACATCGAACAAGACTTTCAATGGGTATGAATTCCTCGCACACTCCACACCGCCATCTTCCTGCTGAAATATGACTGTTGCTATGGAGATATGATTTAAAATCAAAGCACTGCAAATGCTTACAACTTCGACCACGAACAGGCGTATCAATTGCCACCTTTGACATTGGACAGAGTAGTGAGAATGTGAGCGAGGAAGTACCGCTGCTGCTACTACCATTTCCACCATCACTATCACTATCATCAATAGACACAGTCTGGTTCGCCAAATACTTCTTCGCCATTTCTTGGGAAGCTTTCAAAGATATTTTTGGTATATCATGTTGAAGCTTATCGAACAAATCATCTGGTGAAGTGTACTCACATACTGCTAGGTTGACTGCATACGAGCCTAATAATAGCTTTCCCTCCTCATCATCCTCATCAGTCTTCTTATTCTTCTTGACAAGTATCTCTAGTACTTCCTTGTAATTTAGTTCTTCTTTGTCATCGTCTTCATACTGTATCTTGTATAGCTTGTGTTCAGAGTCATAGCTAGTAACTACTCCAGCGAATGGTTTCATCTTACCATCATCATCTTCGAATTCCTTGCTCACGATAGATCCCAATTTGTGCTTTGGAGTCTCTGGTTCCTCGATGACTTCTCTTGTGCAGATCTTAACTCTAAAAGGAGATCGAGCATCTTTAATTATTGAAGTCAAGTCTAAAGGATGGGACATACCCTTCCATTCATTTGGATCATGACGTTGTTGCCGTCGTTGTGTGATACCAAGTACCTGTTGTGATGCACCCTTTTCAAGCTGAATAAATGTTCCTTTAGGCCATAAGTGTGTATCGGATCTTTTCTTACAATCTTGTTCGGTACGCTTAAGAGGCAACATGCGAAGTAGAAGTCGTCTATCTCCAGTTTTAACATCCTCCTTAGTCCCCCATTTCACACCCAGTGAGTTGCTTGTTGAAGCGGACAGGTCAACACTAACCATGGCACATGAAGATGGAAAGTTTGCAGTCTTGTACTGTGCCATTCGAACACAGGATGTTGTGCGAGTAGATACCTTTGTCATTCTTTTACTTGCAGGTACATCTGTAATGCCGAATTCTCTGATGATTTTGTAGTATGGATCAAACCGTTCTAATCGCTCTTTGACCTCACGCCTTTTAGTAAAGATGCTCCCGTGCCATTAGTACAGTATCCAGCATCATACGATAGAGTACACTGCTGACGAGGATCTATGCTACCACTACCGATAGTGCCAGGATTGTTGTCGGGCAGGAATGTGATGATTCGATAAGTGTTATTGGGGATGGGTGGAGGTAGTGGTACTACGGCTTTTTTAGACTCCTTTAATGGTTTACTACTTGCAATCTTCATTATGTTATCAGGTACATCTTTACCCTTCATTGGTGTACTTTTCTTCTTCATAGAAGGTGATGTCATATTCTTTTGAGGCAAAGACTTTCTTGATGAGATTGTAGTAGCATCTCCAATCTTCTGCTTCTTACTATTATTTGACTCCAAATCAATTACTACCACTTCTGGTGTACTCCTCTTCTGTTTATCAATTGCAGCTTCTCCCACTTGTTTCTGCTTATCTTGATTTGTATCCTGCTTTTCTGTTGTAGAGATAGTAGTATCATTTGCATTATTCTTCTCTCTTCTAATCTGTTTATTAGATGGATTTTCACTTGCATTGATATTGATATTCAGCGGTGATTCCTCTCTATCACGCTTACTACTACTAGATGGTTTGCTAATATCCTTTTCATGATGTGTAGTTTGCTCTTTATCACCGATTCCCCCGCTGCTACTAGTTACTACTTGTTGATCTTCCTCTAGGGGACTAATAGTACCTTTTTTTAACGCGTCTAATGACACAAACCCCTTCTGTAAAGTATCCAATGCCAATTTCCTGTCCTCTAATGATACGGTTTCATCTATTGAACAATAGAAGAGTGCCACGAAATGTTGTTTAACATTTGCTACGGTACTAGAAGAAGATGACTGCTGATTAATAAGATGAGTTGCATATTTTCCATTGATATTAATATTTTGTTGATCAGTACCAACATCATCTTTGATAATGTTTACATAGAATTGAAGTTCTTTAGTTGTCAGTTCTTGTAATTGTTGATATCTTTGTACTAATATTCTTTTCCATAATTCAATTTGTAATGTATTGGCCGAAGGAGGAGGTTTATCTAATTCTAATGGCAATAATGATGATACATAAGGGCGTGACATGACATAGTATTTTGGTCGGTAGTTTATGTATGGCGGCGACAATATACTAGTATATGATGCGGCGGTAATATATACTGAGGCTCTATAGAGAATCAGATATATTATATAAAAGTCGTTAAGTTCAATCGATCCGCTGTGCCACTGCAAGCTACCGTGGTCCTTCTGTGTGTGTATGGTGTTTAATTAAGTAGTGAATCAGAGACCACTGAGGTACACGTAAATTATTAAGAGACTAGACCAATACTATCTACACAAACAGACATAAACTATCACACTTTGTTTTTTTTTCTCATCAGCTTCCGCGTGGAAATGACATAAAGAGTTGCATTCCAAATGATTGATGGCCTATAGCAAATGAGTACGGCAGAAAAGGAGTCGGCGTTGTCAATGATAATAGTGAGAATGTTGCCTACAATAATAGCCAGCTGAGACTGCGTGTCCAGAAAGAGTGGAGAGGCCGACGCGATGTGCAAGATTTCACTTTACTAAGATACTAAGAGACTAAAGCACAAAAGTATGATGGATACAAATGAGTTAATTGGTCTTACTGCGAGCTTCTTGGCTGCACTGGCGTTTGGATCATACGGGGTGCCAATGAAGGGAGAGGCTGGTAAGATTGTGTCCGTATATGCAATCATTTGCAATTTTGCATCATTATACTTAAACATTAATTACATTTTGCAAAAAGCAACTCGTGTCGATGTCGATCCTCTGGTGTTCCAAACCTATAAAGCATTTACAGTATTTGTGAGTTGCATACTATGGAATGTCTTGGCTTTTTTTTTAACAATATGATTATTGATAACATCCATCACTAAAACAAAGGTTACATCAGCTGTTATAATTTGGTTTAACAATATACTTGCAGATGTCAATACTGAATCATTTCATAAATGGACATTATCTTCTGATTTTACACCGTGGAGCTTTGTTTCTGCAATGTTGTGGGTGCCTGGGGGCACCGCTGGCATATATGCCATTAGGCGTGCTGGGCTAGCAATTTCCGTTGGTGTATGGTCATGTGTAATTGTATTAGGTGAGCAAGTTTTGTGCATATCTTGTGCATATCTTGTGCACATAGTTTTTGCAATGCCTTGCTCATTTCTTTATCTTGTCTTCATATTTCTAGGTAGCTTCCTGTGGGGAGTATTTATATTTGGAGAGAAACAGAAGAGTCTTATCGGCGCAATATCATCAGTCACTGTTTTATGTCTAGGTTTGGTTGGAATTGCATACTTCTCATCAGTTGAATTAAACACGACGGAGAAGAGAGGAGAAACGATACGAAGCAACAAAAATGATAACACAACAGTAATAGCTGCAGAAGACACACCGCTTGTAGAGAAAGGAGAAAGATACAGCAATGAAATTATATTAGATTTAGAACACTTTCCTCATTCTGGAGTGAATCCACATTCTCACCAAACAATGGACCTTCCTCATTTACATTCAACATCTAAATATCACATTGGTCTTTTCATGGCCGTGGTTAATGGAGTGCTTGCTGCAACAATAATGGTACCGCTTCACTATGCACCACCTAATACTACTCAGGGCGTCGGTTACTCAATGTCATTTGGTATTGCAGCCGTCTTGGTTGTTGGACTGTTTTGGATACTGAGATTATCCTATCTCTCATTTAAAAGCTCTTCGATACAGAAAGGATATAAACTACTACCTTCTTTTCATATTAGAGTCATGTGGAGAGCAGGACTTACATCGGGTTTATTGTATAGTGTGGGCAACTTGTTTGGTATTATATCAATACAGCATTTAGGAAATTTCATGGGTTATAGTCTCAATCAATCCTCGTTGATCATTTCAGGTCTTTGGGGCTTACTTTATTATAAAGAGATTCCGGGCAAAACGAATACGATAGGGTTCTTCTTATCTTCACTTGTTGTATTCGTCGGAATACTCTTGATGGGAAGGGAGCATGTTTGACAGCAGCAGGTGAGGACCGAGGGGAGATGACCAAGGAGATTGTACATAGATCTTAGAATCTTAAACCTTTGCATACTCATTAGCTAGCAAGTGTATGCGTCTATGCAAGTGTATCGATTAGCACTCACCTAGATATTATGGTACTCGATTCATCGAGCTGGAAGGAATACTACAAGCGGTATCCTGCCATGCACTAAGTAAAATTCTGTAGAGATTTGATGAATATGATGAATGATTTAGGCCGTATTATAAGTAGATAGAGACGAGAGAGGCAAACTATTGATAAATGAATGATTACTAATATGTGCTTTACTTATGCATAAGTTAATGAAGAGATGATGACTACTGATACAACTCCGGAATCTCCCTTCTTCAGCCCATCAAATCGCATTGAAAGCAAATCACCTCATGGTACAAGAAGGGAAGTTCTATTAGAAGATGTTGAAACGAAATCTACAATATTAGGTGCTTATGCAAATCTAGTTAATGTTATGATTGGTGCTGGTATTGTTGGTTTGGTGAGTGGTTATTATCTTTATACCTGCACTATAAACATACCTCGCAATATAATACTGATCTCCCTTTGCATGAATACCTATGGTATAATATTGAAAGCCTTATGCAATAAAAGAATCGGGTCTAATCGCAGGGACGATAATGATTATACTTATTGCATTCATGACTGGTGAGAGATAGATATATGATCTTTGAATTATGTAATACTTACCTACATCTCATACTGCATAACACTCATACAAAAACTGCTATAGACTACTCGTTGAGACAACTTATCAATCTTGGAAAGTTAGTTAGCGTAAATTCCTATGAAACATTGATGGAAGCTTGCTTTGGAAAATTTGGATTTGTGTATCTTTCAGTCAATATGTTCTTGTTAAGTTATGGGGCAATGCTTGCATATCTTATCATCATAAAAGATGTATTCCCAGTGCTGTTTGATGTACACGACACTGATACAAAGTGTTTCATCATGTTCGTTATCAGCCTGTTGGTAATATTGCCATTGAGTATGCAGCGAGATGTAGCAGATTTAGAGAAGACTTCAAGGCTAAACCTCATCCTCAACATATGCTTGGTAGGTCTCGTAGTAACCTTTTCAAAAACACAACAATCTATTCAAGACTCTGGAGGCATTATACAAATGATATCAGATGAACCATTTTTTGATACAAGGACATTCTTTGTTGGGTTTGGCGTTTGTAGCTTTGCATTTGTTTGCCAAGACTCTTCCTTTATAATCGCCGGCAGTTTGAAAAAACCAACCAATAAGAGATGGAAACGAGTTACAAATGGTGCAATCTTTACATGTTGCACGCTCGAGTTAATAATGGGAGTTGTAGCATATCTAGCATATCTATGCATTGCTATGCTATAGAAAGGGGTTAGTCTGATGATGAGATATTTTAGTCATGCACCACTCTGAATACATGACTATTATGACACACCTAATCGGGTGGACTTTATGTGTCTTGTTACAGAATTGACAAACTTGTTATTAGTTGTTAATTATAGCAACAGGTTACTGAGCTATGATATCAAAACTGATAGGTTTCATGCAATGTTACCTTCAATCTAAACTAGAAACTGCCAATGATCTTTCCTACATCACCTGGTAGGCCAATCTTTGCTACAATCATCTTCACTGTGTTTTCTGTACGTAAGCGTTTAGCCTTATTCACTAGTTGGGTGGTTCGATGTTAGAAAGTATATTCATTTGAATGATCACAACATAACATAACATGAACTTACAAATGCCAATCACAATGCCCCTAATTTCATCCGTTTTCTTCCCGTCAAACATGCCACATGTATTCAATACACATGCAACTGCTTGCATTAGCATTTTCAGAGCGGGCCATGAACTCTTTGGGGTAGCATAGAAGGCACTTGGCGGTTTTCTTCCAGTTCCTGGTGATACTAACTTCACGCTTGTTTGATAGTAATTACCTGGAGTATACTTATTCTCTTTTCCCAAAGCCTTACGGGTAGTCTCTTCCCAGTCAAGTTTCTGTAGATCCTTCGAGGAAGTTGCTAAACTGTGTACCACTTGACCAATACCACCTGCAGTAGATAGTGCAGTGGCTAAAGTTGTCTTCAAAACCTCAAGTTGTACTCTTGATTCCAATGTTCGGACTGCCGTAACACCTGTATTATATGCTGTCAAGAACATTTGTGTGGCGGGTGATGTGGGATTGTTGTTTAAATCCCCTGCCAGACTGCGGCCAACACCTGTTCCAAGGAGCTGATCCCAATCACCGATTACTAATGAAAGGGGCAATCCAGACCAATGTACAGCAGCTACCTTCTCCTCGGCCCGGGCACGTAAGAATCGTTCAAATGCTAATCTCCTCCCCTCATCCACCCATCCAATACCACGAACTGGATGATAAACACCAGGCTTGTACGTCACTAGTAGTACATCAGCAAGTCGCCTCCTATCATCACCACTTCTCCAATTGGCCCTTGTTGCTGCTGAAGCATTACTTCCTCCTCTACTTTTGCCTTTCCTACTCTCTTCTGGCCGACCACCATTCCTTTCAAAGAAAAGTTGTAGTGCATGACATGTTTTACCTTGAATATCCAACAAATCAGCCATTGTTTCCTCAACATTCAATAATGTAATATCATCCTTCAAGCGTTCCCCAATATCTTGTCCACAAACGGAGGTACGAAGGACTGGCGTCTCAACACCATTATTATCAAATGATAATTCATAAATACCAACTAAAGGTAACTTCTCCTCTTTCCTCACTGTAGAATCCGACCTATGAACCAAGTTCCCAATGTCTCTTGCCTGCTGTAATAAATTACCACCTGACAAGACAAATCTTGTATCAACAACACCAGGAGCAGCGGCTGATGCTGCTGTTAATGATGCGAAACGATTATTACGTGTTGTTAAAACATCAGAGGGCATACTCATAGCGCAGGTATTATGTGTTGATGCCATTGGGATACGGAAAGGAAGTTGTACACTGCCATCATTACCTGTTTTGGTAATAATACAAGTAGGTGGTAAAATTGAAGTACCATTGTTACCTTGTGCTGTTGTTGTTGTTGTTGCATTATTCAAGGAACGACGTGTGGAATTATTGGCTGCACGCACCCTTCTTTCCTCCCCGCTACCTCCACCACCATTAGCATTGGCAACAGCAGAAATATTATTAATAATTCCACCATTACCTGACCCAATGATATTATCACCTGCACCATCATTATTATGTCCGTTGTTTCGTGATGAATTCAAGGCACCACCTCCACCACCATTTCCTAAAATTGAAGTGCTTTGTTGTCCGCGCCTTCGGCGGGCTGCTGTCCGCGTGCCAATATTGTCAGTACTCAACATTATTTAGTTGTTTCGAGGGACTACTACAAGACACGCAGAATTCTCATACTGTGCTCGGGGTAAAAATTTGGGGTAGTTAATTTATAATTTTTGGGTTTGAGGGTACAAAATTATGACCCCTTCAGACTCGTTATTTTTTTTGACCAAGAGATTGAATAAAATGTTGTAGTTGGGTATGAGTACCCCTCATAATTTTCACTCAGTGGCAAATACCTGTCACATCCCACTAAAAAGAAGGGGTCAAAGAAAGTTGTTGAGCATTTTATTCCTGGAGTGCAAAAATACCTCACTGTTGCACGCACTCAGAGGTTAATATACACGCACTCTTTAGATCTCAGATCGCTACTAACTTCAACTAAGGCCGCCCGACCTTACTATCATAAGTAATACATACCATGGTTATATTAACCAATCCAACAACCGGTGATAGGTTTGAGGCTACATTGCTGAATGAAAGGCCACAATTGAATTCTTCAAGAACACATTTTGAAAGAGGGATAGAATGGAATTGTGGTTGCAAGAAGATTGACGGAAATATGGGTTGCGATGAGAAAGGACCATTTGTTTTTGATGTGGATATAAATGGTAGTACCGAAAGGGTTCCATTATGTGCTATCCATCGTCAACTACTTGGTGGAGCAAATACTAATCTAGAAATTGTTCCAGACAATGAGGTATGGGATATTGAGATACCAATGGATGTATATAATGAAGATGGTGAATTTATTCGTCAAATATTCACCACCATCAGTGTCAATGGTGGATGTACGGATTTATTATTCCGTTTACTTAATGGACATTTGACCATTAGGATGGTAGCACCCGCAGAGAGTAATGAAGACTTTCAACAAAGATACAATAATATGGTACCAGTTATGTGGGATCATGTAACGGGTGGTACAAATCGGGGTTGTAAGATTATGGTATCAACAGGATGGATGGATTTGCGAGATATTATTCGTGAAAACCTACCACTTGAAGAAGCTGAATATCGTCGTATTGAGGCATCTGATGGTAGAGATTTCTACATGATGATTGCTGCAGCATATGTGGGTGAGGGGATGCGGAAATCTAAATCAGGACATGGTCGGATCTGTTTTAGTCCCCATTGTGATAGGTACTACTATGGAAAGAAAGGAGATCGTACCAATCGAACATGGGGAAACTGCTCTATTGAAGGGTATCAAAAGTGTACACGATTCTCTAATCGACGTACTGGAGAATGGATCAGTATTATCAGTCCTCATGGGATGACAATTACAGGGGACGCTTACTGCTATGGTTGGGATGAAAGCCACGAAATGGAACATTCAATCTACAATGCCACTGGGAGTATCACTAACACGTTTGATCATGGCGATGCAGATGAGGATATTACGGATGAACAGATTACAGCAGCGTGGGAAGCAACTTTGGCTGGAGCAGGAAATGTAGGTGATCTTGCTGATAGTGACGAGGACGAGGGGGACAGTGATGATGATGAGGAGGAAGAGGAAGAAGAAGAGGAGGAGGGAGATGGGACAGAATCATAGCGACAATAATAATAAACAGAGAATACAATGGGCAATGTTTTAAATAATATGGATATTAATCATTGGAGTGGACTACTTTCGCGGGCATTATTAACCACTACAATGCTATTTGCCTATCCACTCAACCTATTCATCGCACGTCATGTTTGTGTTGTATTATTCTTCAAAGGTCGACTGGCTCATGATGGAGCTGATTCAATAGTATTGATAAGGAGAGATCGGAGAATACTATTGACATTGGCGCTTTACATTGCTTCATTAATTCCAGCTTTGTCTATGGAGAGTACGGGAAAGGTATTGTCAGCAACAGGAGCAGTTGGTGGATCATCATTAGCTTATATCGGGCCCGGAATGGCGTTTATTGCAATTCATAGTAATGAATTTATCAATTCGATACATAGACGTTGGAAGAATGGATCTTCCAATCACCTGTGGAGATATCCAAGCATCAATAATTTACATTGTTTAGAGTCAGAAATTGCCGAAGAAGATGAAAAGATACAGTGCCAAGTATGGGATGCAATCTTGTGGTATATATCTGGCATGCCAATATGGTCAACAATTGCATGCATTGGACAAGTTAACCTGAAAGTACATTTTGAGAAGGATGATACTGCATCACCCTCCATTGCAATGAAACCTAATAGAGTGACAGTAGTTAAACCAACATGGAATCCAAATATTGATGATGAGCAGAAAGCTCTGATACAATTAAATATCGAATCAAAGTATGGGGCAGCAAGTGAAAACACCACTACCCCGAACAGTGGCGAACTGCTACAAAGAACACTTTCCCTCAGCTCAGTAGAAGTTAGGCAAGAACTGAAAAGTGAAAATGAAGTGCCAACATGGTCAGGTTTTATGATTGCAATATGTTATATCACTCTGGGGGTGGTAGCAATGATATGCGGTTTGGTATCTATAATGTTGTTATAATATGTAAACGATATATGTATCTGTTATGCTGTAGATTGTTGCTGTTTCATATAATCTAATACCTCAATAAGATAATTAGCAATCTCCATTGCCGTCGGTCTCTTTTCTGGCACTATTATCCAGCATGATCTTATTGCATTACGAAATGCAACAACGACAGGGTCAATAGATTGTTCATATTCATCAGGAAGTGCCGGGTGCTCTCCTTTTGATACTTGATTGCTAACACTGTTTAATCTCCTTTTCTTGTTCTCTTTCCCTAGAGGCTCATTGCCAGTCAAGAGCATGTAAAGTACTGTACCCAATGAATAGATATCGACCTTTTCCGATAAGAGGCGCTTTGGATATGTAACTTTCTCATTAGAACTGCTATTGCTGTAAAGAATCATTTCCTCTGGAGCTCGCCACCAAGGCTCATGAAATCTCGAATTGAATCCACATTCATCTCTCTTCTTTGTCGTTTCATTCCATGTTAAGAATTCGCATACATTGAAGTCATTAAACTTTGGTCTACCACTAGTTGAAATAATAATGTTGCGTGGGTTAATATCATAATGTGCTAGGGTGGCCGGATGATCAATGTTTTGTTGTTTGTTATCATCTATAGGGATATTGTGTATTGAAGACAAGCCGAGGGATATCATTGCAGCAAGTTTAAGCTTCTGTTGTAATACAGATTGAGTATTGATACCCTTCAGTCCAACTGATAATCGATAGAGATTGTTCATTCCTTTCTCTGCAAAAGCTAGCTCCGTTAAGACACTCTGTCCACTTTAGAGTCCGAGGTAACACAAGATGTGAGTAAAAGCATAGTATCTATCATGCAGACCAAAACAAATGCTTACCAGTATCCATACGAATCCATTACATAATCTGAGGATGTGAGCCTTTCCATGCAAACAGCATCTCTTCGGTGTAGCTCATAATATTCAGGTAAAAAGTCTCGATCAATTCTGAAAGTTAAATGTCATAGCATGCAACGGGAAGTTAGTGAGCATAGGAGCGTAATATAAATCTAAACCTACTCACCTTAGTGTTTTGATTGCTATACTTGTCCCAGACATAGGATCTATTACCTCCCAAGCATTTCGAAACCATCCATATCCTAATAACTTTGATGAATATGTCTCTTGTGTTGGGAATCGCCTTTTGTTATCTTTCCTCAGGTCATGATTAGGATATATGTATGATAACGTAGATGTAGTCGAGAAGATGTTAACTTCATGCAGAACATTACAGGTAGGATAAGACATTGTTTGCCACTTTGCCATTGGTTTGCAGCCGTCTAAATTTTGTTCAATATCATCGTCTATTGTGTAATCGATAATATTATTATCAATTTCATATTCATAATATTGATTCAGGGGTATCGTCTTTGTTGTATAATCACTATCATGATCCAGTACTGTTTTTACTATATAATATGAATCTGATAAATCTATATGTACTACTCTGGGACGTCTGGAACTACTTATTTCATAATCTACCTCATCAACTGTTAGTATTGTACTGTACGGCAACTTGTAATGACTATATGAATAGTATGGAAGGTGTGATTGAAGAGGCAGGTTTGCAACTGGATGCATTACCAAAATAACTGATAATGTAATGTGAACGATTGCCAGCAATAGTAGACATAATTGCAATTGGCGTGGCTGTAGTTGATATTTCTTATGTCGTTTCATTGAAACACTCTGGCATCAGTAAGTTAAAAGTAATTAGTAACTGTTAAGTTCTTGCTTGTAGTTGATATTGTTGATCCTTCTAACCGGGTCATCACATGCATCTATTGGTTGCCATACCCCAATAGTTGAGAGTGGTCATCTTGATTAATAAATATCACTACTCTTATCTCTACGTTAGCTTGATCATCATAAATTTTTGTCGGTGCGAAGAAGGTACAAGAAAGCTTTCTTCCAACCAAGAAAGTATCCTCTCATCTCTCAGACAAAACCAACTCTCATTGCCCAGTGGCGAAGGTGCTTGCCAAAGCTATTCCATGTAAGCAAAGATCAATAAGATGGGGAGTACGTTGTAAAATCTTTCACTGCTTTTTAGATTATCTTTAATAAATAATACACATACTTGTTCTATCATCATCTCACGCGTATTCAGCCAACACAACACCTGCTTTTCCCATTTGTCACTCTTCCTCTCATAACATATTTAGGCTGCAGTCTAATAATGAAAAGTAAGTTTCCAAAAGAGAGCTAATAATACCATCTGGGCTACACCGCGACCAACATGACCATAAGGGTACTGAAGATATATATACCAAGAGAAAGGATTCCAAGTGAGTCACATATTATCATAAGGCATATAGAAACATAAAAAGAAGAGCAATAGCTGCTTACAGGAATCGCTATGTAGGAAAGACGTGTGTATTGTCGTGAGAACGTTCCGTGCGAAGACAAGCAAACATAGAAGCAAGAGAAGCACTTACGCGGTATACCATAGCCCATCTGAAGATGTTCGTTTCACAGTTTATAAGGTGAAAGAGAGATGATAGTAGTAACTTTTGTTAGTTTATTGGTTTGCAAAGGCAATTAAATAAAAGGCAAACTGAGGAGACTTTCATAGACGAACAAACTAATTCACATGATAAAAGAATACAAACGCAGACTTTCCTGTGCATCATGTGTAAACATCTTATTTAAAGGAAAGGAGGTCAGTGAAGGAAGACGACCAACATATAATGTTACAACATGCACAAGTTCAAAAGATCAACCAACTCACAAATATATTTGCTGGCGTTATTGCCGCAACCTGTAAAATAAAATGCTTCAGAGTTAGTAATGATACAGTCAATGTAAGTATATTCGAACTACATAAACTCACCAATGTACCCAACAAAGCAGCAGGTACTGTAGGAGAAACATCCACAATACCAAACACAGAAAATATCAAAAACAAACCTCCAGCAATCTCTGCGATTCCTGTCCAAATTGTATGAAATTCTTCATAATCTAGACCCAGGAACTCAATAGAGCCAACCTGCCACAATCCACCCCAACATCCTCTGTATGGAACAATGTTACAAAATGCATTCGTCATAGTAAAATGAGATGATCCGGCAGCAACAAAGATGACACCAAGCAAGATAGGTAGAGGATAATCTCGCATGAAACAAGAGAAGTCTTTAGGTAAAGCGCTCTCTAATCCGTTAAGTAGCTGAACACATAGTATAGTTCCTAGAACTATTCCTCCAGATATTGCAAATACTGCATCTTGTTGTTCTGGTCCTGGTCTACAATTGAATGTGAGATTATATTGTGTGTTTGTATCGTTATGTAATGTTATAATTGTATCGACTCACCTAGAAGCGATCAAAATCGATGGATCAGGTCTTTCATCATCAAAATCCGGCGGCGGCATCATCTGTCTCCGAGGTGGTTCATTGTATGAATGCAATTGTGTTACTATGTTTCGACTTGTCGAGGTAACAACATTAGATGACTCTAAACTCAGAGTTTGTTTCCTATTCGATTGATATGTGAATGGCGATACCACATGGATACAAAGGCCGAAAACAAAGATTAACGCTTTCACCATGATATATGATCAGTAGTGGAATACTATTATTTAATTATATATTGTGAAGTCAATAGTCAAAGAACACATATCGACACTATCAACTTTGCTACTTCCAGTACACTCTCATAAAGGATACCGTAAACATAAGGTATCCTCTACTTTTTCTCCCCGGCTCTATCTCTTCTATCTGAGCAAAGTAGCTTGGTGGCGATGGGCTTAGAGAAAGTGTAATGATGACAAATCATAACGTCTTACTCTCGCTTTTGTTGTTCATATCGCTGCTCGATAATACAGTTGTTGGTTGTCAATCATGTCTTGCTGCTATGGGAAACAATGCACTCTTCGGTTTCATGAAAAAAGACGCTTTGCATGTTGATGGCGATGATAGTAGTAATAAAGACAGCATGCATATTATTCATAATAACGCCCTTCCACTTGGTATATTGAAAAGTCATCCTATTCGTTCACGGATAGGGTTTGATACTTCTATGGTATTGGGTTTCCTTGCTTTGAGGTCTTATGCAGCCGAAAGAGTCATTGATAGAAATCATGATGCAACAATAACAATGTTTCCAATATCTACCCCCAAACAACAAATCAAACGCAAATGGGCCGGTGGATTCTTCATCGAGGAAGAATCAGAAAGCAAAGATTCAACAATAGAAGAAGATGGAAAAGATACTGAATCTCTCGATTCTACAGAAAGTAATGAAGTAGAGAAAGTTACTTCTGCATCGATGATAATGGCAATCGGGTTCTATAAGAATTGGATATCACCTTTATTGCCACCTGCATGTAGATTTTTACCCACTTGCTCTCAATATGGTGTACAAGCGATCGAGAAGTATGGACCTCAGAAGGGATTGATACTTACTGCATGGCGATTAGCACGATGTACTCCTCTAGGAGGGAAAGGATACGACCCTCCTAAGTGGCCGGTAAGTAAAGTTGTTGAACACATCTGAGCAATTTCAGATCTTTATCTCATTCTCTCTTCTCTCAAATTTTCACTACAGCCCGTTTCATATACATATGGTAGCTACTAGAATCGTGTTTATAAAGTAGTCTGTTCTATCTACACATTACTATTTCTTCTCTTTAAAGAACCTCATCTATCGTTTCATTATGTGCCTTGAGTTGTTCGATGCAAAACTGTCTCATATCAAACTCCATTATTGAGTTTGGCCCTGGTTCACATTCCTCTTTTCTGGAGGGTAAGAACCATCTTGAACCCGGCTCTGGTTTTTCCCAGTTTTCGTCAGATATCAGATCAGTCGGCATGCAATCTCCCAAGTAAAATTTTAATGCAGTATCCTGCTGTTCACCAGCCTTTAGAATCACAATCTTCTCCCTAGTCGACTCTCTCAATAATGGTTTGAAGATCTTATACAGTGCATGAAACCATCTAGGAGCATTAATTACTAATGTTTTATAACTTCTTCCAGGATAGTTTTCTGACATCATATTCTAAGAATGAATAAGAAGAGACAAATGTTTGTCAATAAATCAATCATAAACATGAAAGGAGGCCAAAATGACTTACCACAAATCTTTTTCCAAAATCAATATACTCTTGATTCTTCATCGCTCTAAACGATATACCTCTCATGTCTAATATATTCGTCATAACTCCCTCTGGGGGTCCAGGTTCTAATATATTCCAACAATATTCAATCACATATATGTACTACCATAATTGAAAGATTAGGTAAAAACATTAGACATTCAAAACAGTAACTTTGCTAAAATCAAACATCTTGCACATACACACAAGCATATTACAATAACTTACATGCATCAAAAGGTCATCAATCGTTGCATTGTTCTTCTTCATCAATTCAAAGTCCAACAACGATGGACGTTGTGCAAATACAATATTACCATGTGGATCTTCCCCAGCAAAGTAATGCGGTACCAATGCCTTACATACATCATACTTGGGATGTGGTCTACTTAGCATTGTATCAACATTAAATTCCTTTCGCCATGCTAATGTACTTTCAAATGCTTCCTTGGCACCTTCTCGGTCACCCTTTTTCATTAATAGGAATCTTGTTGGTATCCCATCTGGATCATCTGAGCTACCATCATGATCTGTTGTGGCTGGAAAGATTAAGCTTTTAGTTTCAGTTGTATTTTCATTTGATATTTCATCATTTGTGACATCAGCTGTCGTGGTGTCACCATCGCCATCAACGGTATCCTCTACTTCTACTACTTCTGAACTATTCACATCTTTACTAGTTGATACAGTACTATCATCTTCCTCTGAACTGCCACCGCGTATAATTTGCAATACATTTCTATAATAATATTGTGGAGGTGTTTTTTGTGTGGTTAAAAATGATGGTGCACACCATCTTCGCTCTCGTCCTACTCCACCCACAGCCTTCACCGATACTAAACCGAGGATTGCTGATATAATTAGAATACTTCTCCTTAACACCATTGTTGATAATAGTACCATTTAATTAGTATATTGTTAGGGAAAGTCGATGTCATTCAGTCGTCAGCGCACTCAAAAAAATATGAGAGTTAGTAGGATACCACTCCTCATATCTAACTCATGCTTCTGCTTCACAGATCGATTGTATCACCGTCCTTGCTACCCCTCTCGTCTACTACGTTGTCTGCGTATTTATACTATCATCAACCTTGTCTTCTATTTCTTATTGTTTTTGTCTTTGGTGGCGGCGATTTGGGTTTACCACAATAGAAACTGCACAAACAAAACACACATCACTTTTATACATATCAGTAAATTTTATGCTTGGAGAGATAGGCTGCAAGTCTACATAAAATGAAACAACGTCAGAAATCTAGTGGATCATCGTCTGCTGATACTACTGCAACAGCAGGATACCAATCAACACCACCCAACAATAATAATAACAACAGCAACAATAGTAACTCATTCTTATCATGGGTATTCTCTGAACGTGAAAGTTTATCATTTATAATGGTATGTGCAACCCTTGGTATGTTCTTAGGGTTTGCAATAGGTGCTGGATGGTTAACACGTGGTGCAGGATCATATCAATACACAAGATTTGCCAATCGTGTACTAGGTGCCATGTCAAATAAATCAGGGTTTGTTAGAAAGAGGTCTATGAAACACTTTGTTGTTAGTGCATGGCGTGCTAATTTGGCAAAACGTATCCGCAGTACATTAATATATCAATTGCTTACATTCCGTAAAGCACCGCGGAAAAGATTCTTCGTGGATATCTTTACTTTACTGTTTTGGAATAATAAAGATAGTCCATTATGGCCACCTAATTGGATATTATTTAGAGATGTTGATTTAACACCAATTGATATTGGACAGGGTGGATTGTCGCCCTTTATGGTATCAACTCTATCATTTATTTTGCCATGGCGTAAATCACTTATAAATAGATTGGCAAGGAATGATAGGGCGAAAGTTAATTTGCGTGATCTGAATGGGAATATTATTGGTTCGTCGGAACAGATATTGCCTATCAAGTCAAATCAGCCTATTAATCCATATTATCATCCCATGGCATTCCATACTCTTCGGGAGTATATAATCCGCTTTGATGGTTATGTACACCCAGACTTGGGGTTCTTAGTTCCAGCACCTTCAGGTAAGTTTGTTTTTGTAGGGGTATGGGTATCGATTTGTTCCTTGTACAACATCTAATCATGATATCCCTTTGTTCAGGTGCTGAAAGGGGACTTGGTATGGTTAGAGACACCTACACAAAATGTCAAGTTCACTGCAATCCCGGCACAGCTGAGGAGAAGCTTAAGCACAGAATGGAGACTATACAGCTTTCCGAAGAGTCTCACTTACAGGCACAAATAGATGCAGAGATCTTGAAAGAATTAATGGATGAAATACCAGGATTAGAAGCCACTACCGCAGGAACAGCTTCATCTTCTTCCCCAGACAATATTGCAACTAAGATATCACCACAAAAAACGAAGCAATCTATCAACAATAAAGACAAAGTACCAGACCCACTTAAAAACACTACAACATATGAAGGCATACAAGCTGCAGTTCAACTGCAACATCAATCTACACCTGCCAATTGTCAGTATACACAGAGTGAAGTACTCCTTCATATCCCATTAGAAGCACAAATTACCAGGAAAATGGCGCTGGAAACTCTTTTGGGTTTATTATCTCCTGATCAGAATAGCCAAGCTATTGAAGAGCTAGATGATGCATTTATCCTATCAGTCTATCTCGCTCATGAGCGTGGTTTGGGAATAAACTCTCGCATTTGGCCATATATTGCCACCCTGCCCACTAGTCCTACTTGTGCTTTACATTGGGGATGGCAACAGTCTGTGGTGGATGTTCTAACGGCCATGAGTGTTGAGATGGGCACTGATGTTCAAGGTTGGCCGAATGAAATATCAAAGGCTGCTGATATGAGTGAGAAGATTGTATTAACATTATCACGAGCATTTGGTGAGACGTTGGCAAAGAGATCTAATGTACCAGATGTCACTACCAACATACGATGGGCTTTGTGTCAGGTGGCTAGTCGAGCTGTGGCTGGCAGATATGAGCATGGCAGTCTACGACTTGTACCCATGATGGATATGATAAACCATGATCTTGCTGCTGATAAGTTTACTGAATTGACAGGTAAGGAGAAGATGGAAGATGGCCATTTTTTAGATGCAGATGAGAACCAAGCAGGTGCATTTGTAGTAAGAAGTCAGAGACATGGAGAAAGGAAGCGATTGAAGAAGGGCCAGGAATTAATGGCCAACTACAATGTTCCTTCATATAGTCCTCTTGATTGGTTTCTTAACATGGGCTACATACCCCCTGAACGGGCTGGAAAGTGGACGATGCTGGAAGCAGGCTTGCCTCGGAATTATCGCGGTGCTGGTTTCTCCCGCAAGTCGTCTAATAACCATAATGCTGGGGCCTTTGGTTCAGGCAAGCCAGAAATTCAAGTGATTAGACAACATACACAGCAACAGCCACAACAACAGCCACCACAACAACAGTGTCAACAACAACAACAACAACAACAACAGACATGTCAAAGATAAATAAAGTAAGGTGATACATTGGCGCCGCTTTACTACTTCTATGCCCAGTTATATATTCATCCCTTCTAGATGCCTCACCTCATTCGTCCTCACAAGATGGCATTCGGGTATATCAAGTTTAAGTCTGTTGTTTTTTCTTAAACGACTCAACAATCTTCCACCAAAGATTCCTGATTCTGATGTGACTAGCCGTCTCTTTTCCGTAACATTGATATCGACAACATTTACTCCGCCATTCTGTATACTCCATAAGAAAGCCTCCGCTAGTGGAGAATCGGCAACAAGTGAAAGTAGTATTCGAAGATAAGCAGAGTGGGATACTGCAACTATTGATGATGAAGCCGTCTCAGTTGCGAGCGTAGTCAACTCCTCTATAGCTTGCCCTGCCCTCGATAGAACTTCTCTGCCACTTTCCCCTCCATCTCCTGCCGTTTTGTCTATGTCTCCGAATGACCAGCTTGCCGAAACCTGCCTAATGGTCTTCCGGAAATCTTTAACCTCAGTACCGTCTAATGAACCAAAATCTACCTCTGCCAAGCATGGAATCTCTCCATAGACTTTAAGAGACGACTTCTTCTTTACATTTTCAGACGCTACTTCTGCTGTTTGTCTCGCTCTTCTTAGCTTACTGTGTACTATCAAATGAGGACTTGTTGACTCGTCCAATCTAGACAACGCTAATCCAAGTCTACGTGCCTGTTCTTGTCCATTACTATTGATTGGAGGGTCTACTCTAGCACCTTGAACTAAGTGTAGTCTATTGTTTTCTGTGAAAGTGAAAAGGAAAAGAGGTACTTTTAGTGAGGTTTAGTGCAAATCATATACATTTCATTGTCATAGATGCTTATCATAATGATGCTCATATCATATGATGAACATGTCATATGTTCATATTACCCATACAGCTCTTCTCTCTTACCTGTTTGCCCATGCCTACAAAGATAAACTCTTACACACCCTTTTCTAATCGGTGGAAGATCTAATAAACAATCATAGTTTCCATCAGCGTGTATTGTACTATCTGATAATGATGTATCGGCACTGCATGCTAATGATGGAGATGACAAAACCCCTGCCACGATAGATGCTGCTGACTTTTGTATAAATGCCCTCCGCTCAGTATTTCTAGTATCATTATCATTATTTATATGAGCATGTAATGTCTGACTAGATCCACCCGATGACGTAGAATCAATGGCATGATATTGTTGTTGCAATTCATGAGCATATAATCTCGGAAGTGAAATGTCTGCTCTTGAAACACCGAACTTGAGTATCACAACTGATGGCGAAAATGATGATATTACAAAGGGGGATAGACATAGTAGTATGCAGATTAGCACGGCGCGTATGGTGCTCATTCCTAGCATGATAGGACGGCAAAGCTCCACTTTGCTTTTGATTGAGCAAATCTTTTAGGGTGACGTTGAATCGCCATTTAACAATTGAGTGGCATGGTTTGTGTTGCAAAGCTAACTGGCCTACCACAAACAGCCTCTCACTATTACAATATTTACCGTCTCCTATTTCATCGTATTGTTGTATTAATACTCCGAGTACTACCAGCCGATTTACCGGCGGCTTATTGATACCACACACATTACTTTTGTTGCAAACATAGTACAGCAATTGAATAATATCCGCCCAACAGTAATTGATTGATATTATAGTACACCAGCTATTATTATTATGAGTGACTCTTCTGATGATGATGTGCCCCTTTCCGCACTAGGAAAAGGAAAGAAGGACGACAGTAGTGATGAGGAGGCTGAATTTGCAGGTGATTTGGTTGATAGTGAGGATGAGGAAGAAGAATTAGACGATAACTTTGTCGTAGAGGATGAAGATGAGGAAGAGGACGAAGAAGAGGATTATGATGACGATAGTGATGAATCAGAGGATATTCCCTTATCTGCATTAAAATCTAAAAAGGAGGAGAAGACACCACCCAAAAAATCCAAGAAGAAGAAGGATAAGAAGAAGGAAAAGGCCAAACCAGCCAAGAAGAAGACAGTTGCTAAGAAGAAGACCACAACAACAAAGAAGAAATCCACCACTACTAAGAAGAAGGCTGCTGTGAAATCATCAGCCTCGGGTAGTAACTGGCCATGTGCATCAAATGCGTTGTATACTCATTCTGAAAAAGGTAAGCTCATCCAAGCATTATTATCTCGTTGGTGGTATGCATACGAATGGCCAGATCCAAAGGATTTACTTGAGGAAACTCCAACTGGATATGACGCCCTTGATGGTTTCCCTGGCATGTATGTATGTACCGAAGGAAGCAATGTTGGTGAATTTATTGATAAACGTAATCATGCAAAGGCACCATCATTCAAAAACTTTGCGAGGAAAAGTGCAGAGGAGTTGAAGGATATGTTATTGACAGCAATTACCAACCAGAGAAAGAAGCTTCAGGATAGTGAGGGGGAAGGGACAGATGTGGAAAAGGAATTGAAGAATTTGGAGAAGTGGGCAATGAAGTTGAATTGTACCAAGGCGGACAAAGACGCCGAGAAGGTATTGAAGGCGGAAAAGCTAAAGCTACCATGATTGGTGATAGGGGTTGCTGTTTTTTCTACCAAGATGAAATAGGTTGCTAGGGGGCTGCAGTCAACGTGAGTAGAAAATTTTATGAATGATTTACACAGGGTTGCATAGTTTCGTTGGGTGTTGAAATAGTTGCAGAAGGGTGTTAATGTTGACAAAAAACATGAGTACTCTTGTAACTTTAGAAAGTTATTTCCATATGATATGAAACTAGTCTAGTTTGGTACAATAGTATACTCAAGTATGAGCATACTATACAGGCTTGCAAGCAGTGGAAGCTAGTGGAGGGTTGGATGGGTTGCAGTCGGCTATTTTGAGGAGTCTGGCCGTCGATTTAGAAGTTTCTTGCAACACTTCGGTCAACATACGATATTATTAGTTTTGCCACAACATTTGAACCACAACTTACTAACAATAACTGCACAACCGCATTATACAATATCGACAATGAATCGTCTTTCACTATTGCAATTACAATTCATATTGTTAATAATATGTACATCATTGCTTACTCTATCCTCCAGCACAAAACATACCTTCACAACAAAAAATGATCCCAGACATATCATCGGTCCTATCGGTATACCCTTTGGCTTCCTCAATGGAGGAGTTTACAATGTAACAGTATTTGATTTTGAGCTAACACTTGGACGTAAGTCGAAACATTCTGAAAATCAAGGACAGTCAACATTAAAGTATGTCGAGGCAGGATTCTTACTCAAGAGATTTGATAGTGAAAGTGAGTTCTCAAAGTATCATGAAACTATTATGGAGCAACCATCGATATGTGTGTTTGAATCACATAGGAGTGAGGATTACGTTAGTGTGGACGCATCAAATATAGATGATGATATGTTAGAAGAGGATGATAAATTTGAAGTTGTATATGATAACCATCATGATAATATGAACCATCATACAAGCAATGTAAAGACGGGTGGAGTATTTCTTTCCATGAATCAACCAGAAAATTCTTGGAAGCCACACAAGGCAACAGTGACATACTCATTTACAAACAAAGAAGATGAGGGGTTATACTTTCTCATTTATCAGTTATGTCCTAGAGACAATCAACAAAAGATGGGTTCAAATTATGTGCACTCATCGTTCGAGTTGGATCTACACTTTAAGAATTATGACAACTACGGCAATCCATCTTACTTGACAGCTGGTGAAATGAAGCTACCTGCAATGTATCTCTACTTTAGCATGTCATATGCACTTTGCTTCTTCCTGTGGGCAATGAATATTAGAAACATAAGATCAGGAAAAGAAGCAATATGGGCACCAAAGGATGGTAACTCTGCAACAAGTCGTCCATCAGTACATGCAATACATCATTTAATGACAATTCTCCTAGCGATGAAGACAGTGACTGTCTTATTTGAGTCCATCAGATACCACCAAATTAAAATACATGGTCATGCCGCGTTCATATCAGCGGTATACTTTGTGTCGTTTGTCAAGGGCATCTTTATGTTTACTGTTATACTACTCATTGGCTCTGGTTGGTCGCTAGTTAAAACATCCCTCGGTGATAAAGAAAAGAAGCTAATATGGATAGTACTAGTATTGCAAGTTATTGATAATATTGCAGTTGCGGTGCTCTCTCAAGAAACTCTAGGCGAGCGCACCTATGAAGATTGGAAAGGATTACTTCATTTTGTTGATATACTTTGTTGCTGTGCTATATTGGTCCCCATCGTCTGGCAAGTCAATTCATTAGAAAGTATTGTAGAATCGGATACATCAAATGCAACCGGTGAAGAAGATGAAAACAAGTCATCTTCTGTCATTACCAATGTCGAGTCGGAGGCTCCTCCAACAGCTCACGCCGCACATACACTAACAAAACTCAAACAGTTCCAGCGCTTCTACGTACTTGTTGTGGCTTATATTTACTTTACAAGAATCATTGTCTACCTCTTTGCAAATTTTCTTGGTTACAAATCAACTTGGCTGCAATATCTTGCTACAGAGCTGGGCACGTTAGTATTTTATGCCATTGTCGGCGTGTTGTTTAAACCTGAAGAGGATAATCCATACTTGCAAGTTAGTGAGGATACAAAAAGACCGACAGAAACCGAGATAGAATTTACATCAACTTAAACGTGCTTTTGATACCACCATCTCAATCACCATGAAAAGTCCCAAACATACAACGAGAGTAAGAAATAGTGTGCATCAACAATTATGTATGATATATGAAGTCTTCAGTACAAAGTAAAGCGAGGACTATCGACGAAAACCGGTTTATTCCCACTTATCCTGGCTCTTACAGAAGGATATATCGTATTTATAACCCGTTTCAGTTGTGTGGGGTATCGTATGCGGTATTTGTATCTTTGAAATCTACGCTACGATAGTGAGAACCAAGGAAAGACAGCGTATGAAGTGTTATGAGAACTAAAAGAAAGCGTATGAAGTCTTCATTAAAAGTAAAGCGGAGATCTATCGACGAACTCCGATATATTCCCACTTGTCCTGATCCACTGTAAAAGTTGCGAGAAATAGCGGAGGGCACTTACTTTCCACGTCATGTGCATCAAAAAATATTTGCATCAGATTTGAAGTCTTCAGTAAAAGTAAAGCGGAGATTTATCGACGAACTCCGGTATATTCCCACTTGTCCTGGTCCACTGTAAAAGAGAAGAGGATATATCATCACCCGTTTCTGTGAGGATATATTCGACCTCATTCGACCTCATTTTAGTTGTGTCGGAGATCTACAGTAAGAGCGTATTAATTTTACTTACATACCTAAAAAAAAACACTTGACATTCAGAGCAACATTATATTGTTTGGCCGGGGCATTTATTCAAGAGCATTGTGATGGTGAGTATTGTTGACGCTACTAGATTATAAGTGTTGATATTGCTTTCATCTGGGCCTCTACTCATCTGCTTTCTATCTCTAATTATTTATATTAATAAAGTCAATCGGGAGCCTTTCAATGCAACTTCTCTAACACGACAACACTCATCACACCAACTCAAATTCAGTATGGATTACCAGCCGAAAGTAGACCCCAATGATTGGGCAAATAGGAGGAAAAGCGCTATGAATAGAGCACGGGAACTTCGATCTAAAATCAAAGACAATACTGATACTGCTTCTATTTCTTCAATGCAGTCAAAGAGTGAGCTCCAACGACGACAACGGTCGAAACGGTTGGAAGCCACCCAGAAACTATTAGATAAGGGTGGCTTTGATTTTACGTCACCTTCACCTGCTACTAATGTTGAAGGTTCGTTAGCAGAGAGGCATGAAGCCCGCTTAGCCAAAGAGCAGTCGCAGCTCAAGCTTGTAGGAGGAAGAGGTAGTAGTCGGACATATTCACGCAACAATGAGATCGCCATTCATCACCAAACGGCACTACCTATCGAAGTCGAAGGAAGTAAAGGTAGAGGCCGAGGAAGAGGACGGTTGGGCATGGACAAGAGGTTGGGCAGCGGTAGTAGTGGTACCATTGGTAATCTATCAAGGTCGAGCGGATCAAACAATGTACAAGCAGTCGATCAGTTTCAGGATGCCAAAGCTGTTAATTCTGCGCTCAAGGCCTACTTGGAAAGTCGTCAAGTACAAGAATACAAAGAAGGTGAATGTGAGAAAACAGCAATACTTCGCCAGAGATTAGTTGCACGGAGGCGCAAAAGACAGGGGGGTGTACCACCTTCTGAGTCTAAGACTCGTACGCCCAAAAGTAGTACGAGTTATAACCAGACTGCTCTAGTAGAAGACAGCTCTCGTACAATGCTTGAACGTCTTGACCCAAACGATTTTACTGCAAAGGATTTCCTGGGTACTCAAGCCAAATCTCCTGGTAAGGACAGGTCACCAATCTCATACAATCACCCGTCTGCAACCACTTCAGAGAATGATGACGAGGCATCTGTTGTAAACATTGAGTTGACTCAATGTGATTGTTGCAAGAGATCATTTGCCCCAAAGATTTATGAGAAGCACTTTGATGCTAACGGCGAGCCTAAATGTCTAAGTGCAATGGAGAAGAAAAGGACAGTCTTCAACTCAGCCAAGGCTCGAATTCAAAACAATAGCAATCTGAATTCAGACGAACAACTAGCTGTGTTACAGGCTAACAAGAATGCAATCAGAGAACTGCGTCGTCGAAAGTCGTCCAAGAAGAGAGGCTCAAAGCCCAAACGCAACAGCAAGTGGCGTGAGGAAAGCAACCAATTTCGTGAAGCTATGCGAGCCAATAGAGGACTCTGAAGAGTTTGAATGAACAGTTTTACTCAAGTTAAACTCAACATCTTTTATGAAAGGAAAGAAACTACCCAGAGCTGTGCTATAAGTTAGATATGTAAGATGATATTAAATAAGATGTGTTAGAGAAAGATTCTCCTTCTACTCTCTGATCGCGACTCCTCTCTTCTTAGATCCTTCACTGAAGGTATCCTTTTTTTTTTTTTACTTCCGATGACAAAGAGATTGATGACGACAACATTATGTACCTGGATATCGACGGCACAGAATATATTAATAGAGGAGAGGAGATCTGCATTAGAGCAAGTATCGAAATTATATAACACTCTCCACAACACACACAAAACCATTGTATATTTTTATTGTACACAACCATATATCATACCATGAATAGTATGCCTACAACATTGGCAGTGGTTCTCATAATGTCATCCCATTTATCATCAAATTATCATGTTAATTCTTTCTCGCCTCAACTGATAAGATCAAGTGGCGGTAGTATAATATCAAGTAGGAAAATAACACAACAATCACATGTTCAATTATTTGGCAAACGATCTCTTGTTCCTACCGAATCTGATATGGAAGATTCACAGTTGGTATCGGTACCTTTAGTAATTGATACCCAGAGTAAGGTAACTGATGATATAATAAGTACAGAGGAAAGTGGAGTTACCAATACAACAACAACAACAATAACGACATTAGATGATACTAACGAGAGCAACAATTCACTTCTCAAGAAATTATTCCTTGGCATAGAACCTACACCTGATGTTATTGCAATTGCGACAATATACTTTGTGGAAGGAGCTTTAGGAATAGCACGACTTGCTCAAACCTTTTTACTGAAAGATGAATTGCATTTGGGGCCAGCAGAAATGAGTGCTATTATGGGAGTCTTAGCATTGCCTTGGACTATTAAACCACTTTATGGGTTCCTTAGTGACGGATTTCCAATATTTGGATATAGACGACGTTCATATCTAGTTCTGGTTGGAATAGTAGGTTTCTTAAGTTACTCATTTCTAGCTTGGGGAGGGACAGGGGATGATATTGATACCAATAGTATGGCATTAACAGGCATTGTAATAACATTGCTCTTATCTTCGGCATCGATAGCATTTGCCGACGTCGTTGCTGATGGGATAGTGGTGCAGAAAACACGAGATGCAAGTATCAATGATCGCGATTCAGCAATAGCAGGTGGTCTTCAATCAGTATGTTGGGGTTCAGCCTCAATAGGTGGATTAATTTCGGCATATTTTTCAGGTAGTTTATTAGAAACAATGTCTCCTAGAGATGTATTTGGCATAGCAAGTGTATTGCCTTTGGCTGTTGCTGCTATCAGTTTCTTGATTGATGAGAAACCTATTGCAAAAACCACTACTGAAGTGGTATTGAATACAAATGGAAGCAATGGTCTTGCGCCTCTTGAGAATGAACAGTCGTCTCTCAATGGAAATGATATTACTCTTGATGAAGATGTTGATACAATGTCATCT
>Ga0214477_100471_pt1 | contig 27970 bp, 18 predicted proteins | sample M1_20Mar14CPVII9_FD_165058 | JGI IMG/M metagenome (GOLD analysis project Ga0214477, IMG submission 165058) | Marine eukaryotic communities from Monterey Bay, California, United States - M1_20Mar14CPVII9sort6BwellC16 | ecosystem: Environmental > Aquatic > Marine > Unclassified | place: USA... | reverse complement strand
ACCCATACAATGCCAAACAACCACTATTGCAGCACCTACATGATGCCATACCCCCACTTGTTGGCCAAACATTGCCTGAGAGTCGGCAGAAAATCGTGATTTTTTCCTGATCTGAGGCTTGATAGCCGCCAACATGTGGCTGTACAAGTATGGTGGGTGGACTTACAATCATGCTGAGAGTGTTAATCAACTTGTTATACACCCATACAATGCCAAACAACCACTATTGCAGCACCTACATGATGCCATATTCCCACTTGTTGGCCAAACATTGCCTGAGAGTCGGCAGAAAATCGTGATTTTTTCCTGATCTGAGGCTTGCTAGCTGCCAATATGTGGCTGTACAAGTATGATGGGTGGACTTACAATCATGCTGGGAGTGTTCATCACCTTGTTATACACCCATACAATGCCAAACAACCACTATTGCAGCACCTGCATGCTGTTGTATCCCCACTTGATGGCCAAACTTGTCTGAGAGTTGGCAGAAAATTGAGATTTTTTCCTGATCTGAGGCATGAAACCCGCCATCATGGGGCTGTAAAAGTATGGTGGAGGGCCTTACAATCATGCTGGGAGTGTTCATCACCTAGTTATACACCCATACAATGCCAAACAACCACTATTGCAGCACCTGCATGCTGTTGTATCCCCACTTGATGGCCAAACTTGTCTGAGAGTTGGCAGAAAATTGAGATTTTTCCTGATCTGAGGCATGAAACCTGCCTACATGGGGCTGTAAAAGTATGGTGGAGGGCCTTACAATCATGCTGGGAGTGTTCATCACCTTGTTATACATCCATACAATGCCAAACATGTACTATTGTAGCACCTGCATGCTGTTGTATCCCCACTTGATGGCCCAACTTGTCTGAGAGTTGGCAGAAAATTGAGATTTTTTCCCTGATCTGAGGCATGAAACCTGCCATCATGGGGCTGTAAAAGTATGGTGGAGGGCCTTATAATCATGCTGGGAGTGTTCATCACCTTGTTATACACCCATACAATGCCAAACATGTACTATTGTAGCACCTGCATGCTGTTGTATCCCCACTTGATGGCCAAACATTGCCTGAAAGTTGGCAAAAATCAGGATCTGAGGCATGAAACCTGCCCACATGGGGCTGTAAAAGTATGGTGGAAGGACTATTACAATCATGCTGGGAGTGTTCATCACCTAGTTATACACCCATACAAACACAAACAAGCACTATTGCAGCACCTACATGATGCCATACCCCCACTTGATGGCCAAACATTGCCTGAAAGTCGGCCAGAAATCGAGATCTGAGGCATGAAACCTGCCTACATGTGGCTGTAAAAGTATGGTGGAAGGACTTACAATCATGCTGAGAGTGTTAATCACTTGTTATACACCCATACAATGCCAAACATGTTCTCTGCATCACCTGCTGATGTCATCCAGCTCTGTACTTTATTCATGGACAGGTGTCTTAGAATTCGGATGCCTATTTCGAGCCCTACTCATAATTTGTGTTGGAGAGTTGGAGACGCCAACAATACATATAATGATTCAACAACAACAGAGTAGAAGACGGCGGAGACGTCATCCAGATATATTAGATTCATCATCTGAAGAGGAAGATCAATCACTCTCCGGCGATGATCATCAAACAGTTACTATTTCTACCGAAAATAATATACCACTCCACCAACAGAAACATGACTCCACCATGAATAACGATATAATAGACGAAAGTGATACAAGTGTAGAAGAAGAGGATGACGAGTTGATGAATCCATATGTAATGAATCCCTTCAACAATAGTAATAATATAAATAATGGTATAGATGTTTATAGTGAACAGGCGTTATTACCGCCAAGTGTTGAGCTGGCCTCCTTATCCTCAAATATTAATACCACAAACAACACTATAACTAATAATAATAGCGGTGATGTTAGTAATAGCGATAGAAGAACCAACAACGGAGAGAATATAATGGGGGTTCAATTAGGTTTAACAAACATTCGTGAACCCACTCAGCCACCTACACCTCAGCAACATATAAATAATTTACAACCGCCAAGAAGGGGTATTATAAACAATCGATCATTTGATCCATATGCTGCCAATACTACTACAAATATTAATGCTAATGCTAATAGTATTAATGGTGGTATGAGTAATTACAACAATAGAGAATTGGAAATGGAAGAGGATACAATTGAATTCCATAATCCAAATTCACCAATTCGAAAATCTAACAATAACAGCAACACCAATAATATATTTGGTCCGCTGCTTATCAACAGCAGTGAACAACCAATAAATCAGACTGCACATAATAGAAGTATACCACAGTCTAGATTAAACGATGCAACATCAACTTTTCCGTGTGCTACCAATTCTTTTTCACCATTTCCAACTCACTATAATAATAATACTAGTAGTAATAAAGGAAGACACTATGGTGAGGATACACCATTGAGTTCATCTAATAATAGCTATGCACCTTCCAATTATGCACCATCTTATAATAGTAGCCACACTTCAATAGGTGGAGTTGGGGGTGTAGTATCAACAATTAAATCAATATTAACATCAAGCATAAATAAACTGTCATCATTCTACCACGGTTATTCAAATAACAATTTACATAATACATTTCATCATCAACAAATGTCAAATGGTTATAACAATAGACGACCAAAATTTAGAATAAATGTACGCTTATTTGGTATAATAATGGGTATGTTATTTATGTTTAGTTCCATGGTGATATTGTATCATGCACCTTCGATTAAAGACAGTAATAATACAAGTGGTATGGAGGGTAGTGTGGTTAATAAGAGTGTTTATGGAGTTGAGAGTAGTAATGCACAAGTTGCGGGGAATGGCGGCAGTGTTGTACAGGGGGTATCATCAACCACTGGAGGTGAAACAACTGGAGGTACAACAAATGAAAATAAAAGCATATTTACAATGGAAAATGATGAAGTGAAAACAATAGTAATGGAAAGAATGAAGAAGGCGAAACAACATTGGTGGAATAAAAATCACAAGAAGGATAGTACTGCAACGGTTCAACAGGGGATTGATTCTTCTAATCAGGTACAACAGGGGGTAAATAATGGGAAGGAGGAGAATGTATCTTCTTCTTCTGAACAGCAGCAGATTATCAATACCAACATTGGCAATAATAATGGTGCGGTATCTTCAATTGAGGGACTACCAGCTGGAGTAATTGTACAAACTAAGGAAGATGGGACAGTGTTGATTAAGCTTCCTCCACCTCCTCCGGAACAACAGCAACAGCAAGTCAATGCTAATGCGGGACAGCAGCAACAGGTAAATAGGCTGAGCTTAAAAGAACCTAGTAAGTTGGGGCTGAAAGAGCCTATTAGCACGAAGGAGCTTGGGACTAAAGAAGTGAAGGAGTTGCACCCATTTGGTAGCACTAAAGAGAAGGAGCTGCATCCTCTAGGCAGCGCTGTCAAGGAAGAAAATCTTCCTGTTCCATTCGAAAGTAGCAGTTTGGGAAGCAGTAGCATCAACGACGGAGAGGAAACAATGTATATAAAGCTTCCATATAAAAAGGAAGATCCATCACGTCGTACATTGACCGAGAAAGAGCAGCTTGAACTGCCTCAGGCACTTAAATCATCAACCAAGCATCATCATACATTCCATCCTCCTCTTCCATTCGAGTCTAATCACCACAAGAAACAAGAGGAACATCCAGGTATGGTACAAGAATTAAAGAACGAATTCACTTCATGGATGAACAAACATGACAAGACATATAATACACACGAGGAGAAAGAACATCGTTTCAGTATCTGGAGGAAGAATCATATACGTATCAAGGAGAAGAATCTCAAGCATGGACCATGTCGTTTAAGTGGCAAATCTGTTTTTGGTCATAATCTATTCTCGGATCTTGAACCGGAAGAATTCCAATCCAAGTTTCTAACTGGATATAAGGGACCACGTCATGATCATCACAAGAAGGGTAAATCACACTTTCGTGATGGAGCACCTGAGGGACATCTTACACCCTTGGCAGCAGGAGTAGCCCCGTCAGTAAATCGTCATCCAAGTGTACAACGCAAGCTTGATGAACATATTGCAAAGTATGGTGCCACGAGTATTACTGCCGCTACTAGCGATGGTAACAATAGTAATAGACTTCACGGAGAAAACAAGTATCAGACTAAATACTATTATGGATGTCCATGGTGGGATGTGAGTTGTTACTTACGGAAGATATTTGGGTATGGCATGCCTGGCACGAGAGAGCCAATATATGATAAGGATTCATATCCCACCGCACTTGATTGGCGGTCAATGGGTGCTGTATCAGCGGTACACTCGCAAGGATCTTGTGGAGCCTGTTGGGCGATTACAGCTGTGGAAACAATCGAGAGTGCTTATGCAATAGCTAGTGGTACCTTGATTGATTTGAGTGAGGAGGAGGTAATCGCATGTGACGGCACGTGCGAGATGTGTAACGGTGGTTGGCCACAAAATGCGGTAAGTTTCCCCCATCTATGTTGGTTGAGAAGGTTACTCATTCTTCTTCTTATCGTACCAGATTATACCTTATTAACTCTTCCTTTTTATCTTTTTATTTACAGTACGATTATGTTCAAAAGCATAATGGTTTGCCAGCTCAAACACAACAATATGATGATGAGTGGCTATATTCGATTACGGCTGTGCTGTCTGGCGAAGGCTATGATGTATCTGAATATGAAATGGGCAGTTACTTTGCAAAAACGTGTCCGGCTGGCTACCGTGAGGGAGGAGAAGGAGGCTCTGGCTCTGGATCTCAAAAGAGTGGTGACAATAGTGGATATCAATACGATAGCTATGTATCTACTACTCGATATGCCAAAGTGAAGGGATATGGATATGCAACCGATAGATGTGTATGTTATACAGACGGTAGTGGATGTGATTGCGATGAGCAAGATGAGGTCACGGCAATTCGTAATGTTGCCTCGTATGGCCCAGCTGCTGTTTGTCTCGAGGCATCTACTTGGCAAAATTATGAAGATGGTATAATGACTTCTGACATTGGATGTAGTAGTAGCTTTCTTGATATGAATCACTGTGTGGAGGTTGTAGGGTATGTCTTCACGGATGGTAGTTCTTCAGGTGGAGATAATGATGGCAATAATAATTCTGGAAGTGGTAGCGGCAGTAACGATAGAAGGAGTGGAAGTAATGACTATCGAGAGGGGTATTGGATTGTGAAGAATCAGTGGTCTAGTTACTGGGGTATGTCAGGAAAGTCCGCGTTAGTATTGTTTTATGATATGAATTTGTGTGTTCATAAAGTCTCGACGACTTGTCTGTTATATTTGACCTTAATTTGCCTTTATTGATTGCCCTTGCATATCACATGTACTAACAGAAGTTACAACCGTCTCTCTTTCGTCTTCATAACTTGTGAAACGAGCATCTTCCAGGCTATGCCTACGTTGCCATGGGAGATAATACCTGCGGTATTTTGAACGATATGACGCAGGTCTATATGTAGAGAGATTATGTTTAATGTGATGATGCTTAATAGTGATCTATAAATTAAGTGAATGTGCTGCATTTACTACTCATCCAATTCATCATTATTATTCACATCAGTCTACTTCTGTAAGCACCAAAGAAGACAGTTGAGATATTCTCGGGTGATACCATACTATGAATCACCAGATTGTTCAAGGCGTCAAAAGATAGGGCAGAACCCCCGCAACAACAACATCCGCTCCGCTATTGATACGACATTGTTGCCGAAGGTCAGACTCAGCTATCTTCCTCTTTTTGTTGGACCTATTCTTCTCTCCAGACGGATAATCATTCATCTTGCTCTTCCACATCGCAAGCTCGAGCAAAGCAGCAGTCTCTGATTCTGATGTGGTTATGATATGGTATAATTAGATACACATATGAATATTCACTTCACTGCATTACAATAAATTATCTACTACTACAATAAATGACAAACAGGTCGACAAGCTGACATCAGGATCAAAGTATCGCTATATACATCCACCCATATCAGCAGACTCACAACAGTTCTCCAAATCATATGAGAATGTCAAATGATTCCTCCCAACCTTCAAACTTACGCTTGGCATTACATAACTGTCCCGTCTTAGGGCATACTAGTCCACTTTCTTGCGCACTGCTTCTCTGTTGCCTTATCACCTCGTTTGTCATTTCCATCGTTCAAGTAGATACAGTCATCGCTATCTTGGACCTTAGACCATTGTACACACGGCATCCCACGATGCGTCCCCTGAAACCTTGGATCTGCTGCACGTGCACGGAGTTCTGCCGCAGGATTCATAGGAGTTCCATTATGATCGTAGGGAGACCAGTTGGCATGCCCCCTGGTGATAGCCGCCTGAACCCCAGCCGTGGACATTCCTTCTTTCCCCAGTTTCTCAGTACGTTTCTTAGCAGAATCAGACCGCTTCTTCTTAGCCTTGGGGGATTGATCATGTAGGTATTCATGCAAGCGAGTATTGTCTTTGTAACTCTTTTTTGTTGCATTAGATCGTTTGGCAGCACCCTCAGGACTTGGATCATTTGTGAAGTGATAAATACCCGTATCATTATCTGCATTAGTCTGGTATGCCTTCACCGCGGCATCGTGCCGCTTCTGGATAGCCTCCTCTGTTTGGTTATACTTGTAATTGTATAGACCACCCAACTTGATAGTTCCATCCTTGATACCTTGAGCCCTCTTATCCCATTGACGTTCATCTTCAGGTGACAAATCAACAACATAACGAAGCCTTCGATCATCAATCATATCCTGAAGAGGGTGAGAGGGAAGCTCGATATTGGCCATTTCACAGAAACTGACAAGCGCGTTGCAAACCTTGGTAAGTGAACGTGTCACAACAACCTTTTGATCAGTCTCATCAGACCAAGGATGACCACGATGATGACGGCGTGTAATTGCGTTGCCGGCGTGGGTGACCTTCATGACAACCTTATCGAACAAATTGAGGTTCAAATACCTGAAGATAAGATCCACTCCAGTAGATGTACCTCCAACACTTGCAATGAAGACATACTCAACACCGAGCTTCCTGGCATACTCGACAAAGAGATTGATGATCTCGGCACGTTCCTTGGCAATGATGACGATCCAGATGATACAAATGATGATAATGTTGCCATCATCATCAGTTGTGCCGCATGGGCAGATATCTGCTCCATTGATACCGAAGAACTTGGTCAAACCAAACACATCATTTTGATTTGGGAAGGACTCGAATAGTTTCAAGGCAACTCGGACGGTGGGAGAAGAATGATTCTCAAAGTCTTGACGACGACCACTATTAACCGATCCACCATTTCCTAACGACACATCGGGTCTAGGACATTGGAAGAGAGCCATTGGCAAAACAACACCAGGTCTCATCTTGGGAAGTGTTACCTTGGAGTAATTTTTGAACTGAGAGGTATCTGTCTTGTGGTTAAGGGATGAAAGTTTCATATTATGTTCGTCAATAATTATATCTCTTTCTTCTTTTGATAGTGCCTAGAAGAATACGGAGTGGCAGATAACAAATATATATGTGTTAGTAAGATATGATACAATACTCATGTGATAGTGATACTCATATGATATAACATACAAAAACATACCTTTGAAATAGAAACCATAGCACTTCCACTGATAACCTCAACTTCTCCACCATCCTCCTTTGCCAGCAGAACATCTTCAAAATCCTGAGCTGTGTAGGTAAATGTCTCATTCCCATCGGATACACTCATCTTGGTATTGGTAGAAGAACATGTGGCTGCAGATAGAAGTAAAACCGATTAGACCGATGTATACAACTTGAACATATACAACTTGAACATATATGATATGAACATATTATGATATGAACATATGATATGAACATATGATATGAACATATGATATGAACATATGATATGAACATATGATATGAACATATGATATGAACATATGATATGAACACATCATATGAACATATGATATGAACACACATATGAACACCATATCTGATACGTAGCATGATATCATAGGGTATTGTTTACATATGATATGCTCAAAATATAATAGGTAGTACTTACAATTGCAATGACACGCCTTCTTCTTTTGTTGTACAGGCGCGGACGATGAGGCCTTTGATGCCGCAGCCCTCTTCTTTGCAATAGGCGGTGATATTACCTTTACCTCGTTGTCATCTTCTGACTCTGATGATGACAATAGACTAACTACTACTCGCTTTGACTTGGATGACATGCTGGGGTTGGCATTCAAGAATAGTATTAATGAGTGAGGATAACAACACAATTGATATGAACTACAAGTAGCCTGCTAACGTCGATATAGTAGTTACCTAGCAATGGTCATTGGCTCTCATTGAGCACCACACATTCCCACAGCACCAATTCAGCAGCTGCAAAGGAAAAGATATAAGCAATCATCGACACTCAGAGCTTCTCCACAGGTCAGTATTGGAAGAACCCCCAGCGTTCTTAATTCTCAACTACCGTAGGATGATACACAATAGCCAGAGTTTAGCAATAATAAAACCAAAGGGTAATAAAATCTTCTTTTTCATGATGAAAATATTTCCCCCACGGACGAATTCTTACGTGGTAGAAAGAATCGGAGTAGTGACTAGTCACAACAGACCCGTTCTGTCTCATTCTGACGTGTGAATACCGAACGACTATACGACAACTTCTCAAAACGACAGCAGACAGGTACAATGATTTTGTGTTGGGGGTGTGGGGATTTCATATCCTCTCTCATCTCGCAAAGTTACTCAAGGGATTGGCATTCCTTGCTCGACCTAATATTGATATTATCCACTGCGATCTGAAACCTGAAAACATATTACTGAGGAATCCGTAAGAAGGGATCAAGATTATCGACTTCAGTTCATCCTGCAATTGAGGAACGGCTAGACAATTTCCAACTGCTTTTAATATTCGACATCTTACTTTGATATATATGATATGATGTAGACTCTTCTAGATACAACTAGACAACTAGTTAACATCAAATGTGTACGTCTATGAGAGTGTAAAAGATATTAAAAAGATATGGTATCCTCAACCTCGAGATAGATATGATACAAAGCCTTCTGAGTGTCGCTGTCAACTCTTCATTCTTCTCCCTCTTTCCTTCGTCTTCTTCCTCCTCTTCAGACGACGAGGTACTTGATGTCGCTGACAAACCATCGTATTGAGATTTATAATGAGCTAGCTTGGAGTGAACTTCACAGACAAAAGCATGCCTGGTATCCCTTCTCCACATCATAGCACGCTTCGAGACGCCTCTCTTTACAAACTTTACCATTTCTTCTCGGAATTGCTTTATACCTATCACATGGATCATCTCTGTAATGCTACATTCAAGTATAAACTTGAATGTTTCGTCCAAGGTACCAGGCGTTTCTGAGTCACCACATTCGTGCAAATTTGAAATAATGGTATTCCAATCAATCTCTTGGTTAGGGAAGAAACCTTGTTGCCAGTTATGAAGGGACTTGACCACATCCGGCTGTACATTCCTCTTGCTTAATGCTATAAACATTTTAGTCCAATCAAGTTCATAATCCGGGTATATTGATTTGTAACTCTCTACCAAGAACAGAACAATCTCATTCGGTGCACCTCCCCATACTGCATATTGAATCGGTAATGCTCCCCAACTATCTTCAGTGATGAGAGTCTCGGGATACTTTGCAACTAATACTCTGTATAACTCAACATCCTCCTGAACAGTTGAACATGCAAGTATATGAAGAGGAGTCATCCCCAAACAATCTTGCTGCTTACCAGTTGGATCTAACTTGCTTCGCCGCCGACTAATCCTAATATCCGTTGTGCTATTGAGTTGACTAGCTGTCAAATTGTTGTAGGATTGATAATATATCATTTTGTGAATTGGTAGGTTATCAAATCGATGTTTCAATTCATGTACTATGTCTTCCTCGATCGAACCAAATATCACTTGTAAATCTGTACAGCCCTCAAGTGCCCCCTCTCTGACCTCTGCATTTGATGGAATGGTCACATTGCGTAGCGAGTGGCAATTCTTTAATGCACCATTATAGCTTTCGTATAATTCTTCATCCCCTTCTAAATGAGGGTGCCCTTCAATCAGTACAATACTTTCAGGAAGTTCCAAAGAGCACATGCTATTACATTTGCTGAGCATCCCTTCAGTGATCGCATTAATGAGAGGAGGAACCCTAAAATCAGTAAGACCACTACAACAAAAAGCATACCGACTGATACTTTCGACATTATTTTGAAGAGGAAATGAAGATATAGATGCTTCATAAAAAGCATGTTGTCCGATTCGTTTGAGAGTGGATGGAATCGAGATTTGTTTTAGGGATTCACATCCAGCGAATGCACCTTCACCAATTTCTAATACTCCTTCACATAGCTCAACTTCCTCTAATTGTCTAAGATGACCAAAGCTTTGTTCTGGAATCACATTAACGGAGGGATGGACTCTAAGACGAGAGACATGTCTTGGAATATTAACCCAATCCCCTCCCATATAGACAAATACATCATCATCTGCCGCCGCCATTGTATACTAATTATCTCTTTTATATCTTATCAATCTCACGTCTGTACAATACCAAAGCTAATAACTACAATTTACAATACCAAATTTTTGTGCACGTGATGTGTAATAGAAATTAAAAGTATGACTCGACCCGTCAGCGCCACTGAAGAACAACGAAGAGTATAATTATAATAAGAGGAGGTACTATCACTTAGCAGAAGAGTTTACAACCAAAGTTCACCAACTTACAAGTGTTGAAGAGTGATCAATTGGCGATAGAAAGAAGGGGAGGATACCATTTCAATTTTTAGAGTTTATTCTTATTTGCAAAGAGTCTATGGTACTTACTTATTTATGCCTCGGCAGGCTACTACCGGCATTCGGGGCGTCGTATCCACCTGATTATGAGGGGCGGGCCAAGGTATGTGTTAGCAACACATACTTTTATTTTCACTAACGCACAGCGAGGTGTGACATGTCACTGAGTATCAGCCGATGGTCTAAAATCTGGGGCGTTGTCTAGAGGTCAAAACTGTTGAAGAGTTTTTCTTGCAAATTTATAGTACTAATTTATTCACCCAGCCACATTAGTCTACTTCTGTATGACTCGTAAGCACCAAAGAAGACAAAGCCACCAATAGATATCCACATTACTCTCGGCTGTATACCACTTAGAAATATCTTACTCCCTTCTTCATGCATTAATCGTTGCACTACATCACTTGCACCCTTGTAATGTACACCATTCTTATCAGCACCAAGCATTAATCTAGTCTTAATAACATCTAATGGAGTTGTTAACCCGGCTGCAATTCCACCAGATATTGACCCACATGTCGCCGCTTGTATTGGACTTGTTTCATATCCCTGTATCTTACCCCATTCAACTTTAAATCGTTCATATAATGGAAATTGAATAAAGGCAAATGGTACCTCTCTCATTAATGTTATTCCGTATCCACGATATAATCCACCAAAGATGTTAGATGCAAATGCTCGTGTATCTCCCTTTTCAGATAGTACTAATTGTATTGTTGATGTTAGTGTTGATGACCCGGTAGCATTCGTTTGCATCTTAGATTTGACAACCTCTGTAGGGACACGAACTAGACATGCTGCCGCCTCTCCAATTGATGCTGCGATCATGTGTGTTAATGCCGGTGAGTATGATTCACTACCTCTTAGTTGTTGTTGTTGCTTTGCAATTATTGGTTTCATAGTTTCATATGTACCAAAGAATAATGCTGCACCGGGTGAACTCCCGGCTGCTGCTGCCATTACACCACGATATACACCCCGGAAACCACCAGATGCAATGAACCCATGTGGTGATTGTAATCTAGTTTTTAATGTATCGATTGGAAAGAGGGCAAGATCCACTGTGGTTCCGGCAAGGCCGCCAGCTATTAATGAGGTTATGAATGGTGTATGACGTTCACCACTGCCACCACTGCTACTACCATTGGTATTATTGTTGGATGATTCCATTATATCTCTCAATACCTACCTAAGATATCTGATGTGTAAGATATAATCTGATGTGTAAAAGAAGTTGTAATTGGTATCCCAGCTAAACCTATATCGATTAACTCCCCAAGTAATATAATAATAGCTTAGACAAAGAGATATACGCTTCAAGTATTAGACTACGGAGGATGAATTGTAGATAGGAGATGATTCATATTTCATTCATGAACATATGAGATGAAATCCACGTGTAAGCATTTCAGCAGTACAGTTTTCATGTAACTAAAAAACTCTGTTTAGGGTAGTTTTATCATGATTGATATTAATTCATGATTATGATGTGTTGTGTTGATATGTTGTTGATGGCGGCCGGCATACACCATAGAAGAGCTCGAGACTCACACGATTACCATTCGATCTATTAATACTGGTAGTACTCTGGCAGTGATATGTTCTTCAGTGATGGCTATCTACACGCACTTGTACATGAGGAAACAGACATCAATAATCCTCTTCGATTACATCAATTTGTTACTACTGTATTCCGATCAGAACTTAATATTGCAGAGAATGGTACTGGTTATTTTATAAAGAATGCACCCAAAGCATCAGCACATCATGCAATACTTTCTGGAGTAGTAAAGGTTAACAATGTTGTATGCAAAGTTGGTAGAACAGAGTTAAAGTACGGTGATATGATATCATTGCAATTAGAATCCGAAGTTGATAGAAAAGAAGGAGAGTTAATATCATGGAAAGGTAGTGAACAAGTTGCCAAGAGTATAGAAGGCGACAAACTTGATATGGAGGATAGACAAGGTCGTATGATGGCAGGGAATACAAACGAGCAACATAACAATACAAACTTAGATGGTTGTGAAATGATAAAATACTACCGAGAGAAGTTGGGTGATGATTGGACTTCTGAAGTAGAGTCTGCTTTATTGCAACCACTGCCATTGACTATCCGTGTCTTGAATCCATCAACTCAACTATCTAATGAATTGAAAGATCTTGGATTTAGCATGATAACAGAAGAGGACTTTAGTTTACAACTTAATAGTGTTGTCAACCAAACAAAACAACTATTGAATACATCTATAATGCAAGAGTTGATACGGAATACATGGATAGCCATGGGAAATGATAATAGTTGTGACGAAAAGAAGCTCGGGGTATTCTTAGCAGAAGCACGAATCTCAAATGAAATACTACAGCAAGAAACCACGAGTATGCTACCAGTGTCTATACTGTCTAGTCATCTTAAAAGTCAGAACTTTGATAGTGATGTTAGGTTTTTAGATATGTGTGCAGCACCTGGAAGCAAAACTACACAACTTCTTGCAACTCTGGATGACATGTCTAGAGATGGAAGGATCAATGATTACACATTAGTTGCAAATGAGATTAACTCAAACAGATCTTCTCAAATGAAGGAGCGCTTGCATCAGCAGTATGGGGGCAAATCTCTCTCAAATCTTATAATAACCTGTGCAGATGGCCGAGACTTTATCAAATTGAATGATAACAGCTTTGATTATATCATATGTGATGTACCGTGTTCGGGAGGTGAGTGTATCCCCATATATTTGGTTTAAACCGCACTTTATATGAAATCTAACGCATTCATTTAGATGGTACAATCCGCAAGTCACCCAAGATACTAAACAAATGGAAGATAAAGAATGCAGCTAAGAATAAGTCAATTCAGAAACAACTACTGAAAGTTGGACTTGGCCTTTTAAAACCAACAGATAGGGATAAGAATGGAGGATTTCTATTGTACTCTACATGCAGTCTCAATCCAATGGAGAACGAGGAAGTGATATCAGAAGTATTAGATGATTTAAATAGCAGCTCAAAAAGGTACAGGTATGAGCTAGTAAACCTGTCAGATGACACATCATTAGATAGTAGTGGAAACTTTCTTAGTGTTCTACCGGCTAGGTCTCATGGGGGCTTCTTTGTCGCTGCTATTCGAAAGTTAATGCTAAGGGATTCTGAACAAGTTGGTACAGTGGTCAAGAAAGGTGGGGATTCAATCTCTAGCAGTTACATTGTGAAGAGACAAGTTGGAACAAAAGCGACGATAAGCTACTGTGTATCAACCAGCACACAGCAATGTCATAACGAGATCAATGAGAAGATGGGAAGACCTATCAGTTGTGGTGTTCCAATTCTGTGTGAGTCAAAATGTACAAAGCACATTCTTGTGCAAAGGTTTGCTTCATCACAAGGACGGTTTGGATTTGAACACGTTAGATTGTCTCATTCAGAGTTTAATCACTGCTATCAAAAGTGCTCAAACTATCGTGAGATGCTGCTGCCAATGGACTTGGGCGAAGGAATGCTTGTGGTTGTTGAGATAACAATTGCAGCAGCATCTCCTACAGAGGCAGACGATCAAAGTATTCGACTACCAGCTAGAGTGGTTCAAGTCAATAAAAAAGAAGAGAACCAGACAGTTATTGTGGCCATTGAAGCTCGTCCTCAAGTTTATAGTAGGGCTCTTTCATTTATAAACTCCTAATGGTAACGCTGAAGTTTATTACTTAAAGTTGTGTAATGGTATTTGTTATCAAATGCCATATACACCTTCCTATATCTACCCATCAAAGTGACATTAGCATTCGTATACACACTAAGAATGCAAAAGCCAGCGCTCCACAGAATATTAATGCAACAGTTACAAGAACAAAGATACGGAATCGTCTACTTAGTTTCTCGTTCTCATTTTTGAGCCTGCGTAATCTATACTCGTACTCTTCTTGTAATAACCTTTCACGTTTCATTATACTATCTTTTCTTCTTTGAGATGATGTATTCTTCTTTTTAGGAGTGGGTGTATGTTTTGTTTGTGTAGCAGTGGTGGGTGGCTCACCATACTTCCATACTTGTTTTGGTGGCGTAATCGGCTGCTCTTGAAAATACGATCCTGATTCTTCATCGGAGCTTTCATCTTCACGTTCTTCATCACTACAACTAACAATTGAATCAAGAGCTTGTGACATGGATGTTATGGCACGAGAGTGTCCACCACTATTTGATTATAGGAATAAGACAAGGTGTTAGATGATATATCACAAGTTGAAACAAGACAGTATAAACCTTTCCGACTACTCACAAGCTTTGATTCGAAAGTGGGATATTGACATGAGCCAACTCTTCTTTCCGTCCTTGTTCTTTTAACTTCATACGTTCCTTCTCTGTCTTTTTCAAGAATGCTTGTCCTTGATTAAGATAAGACTTTGCCTCCTCTTCTACATCAATATCAGTTGAGTTGTTATTACCTGTTACTATATTCACAAGCTGACCAAACCATGATGGGTTATTATCTGTAGGTTGTTCATTGTCTTCACTTTTAGAAGAACCATACCCATTCTTAGTATCATTCAATGGAGTTTGTTCACTAGTATGCACCTTGTAATCTCTTGATGCACCCTTGACAATCCTCGTCTTCTTTGGACTGACTTTCCTATTACTCTTCCGTTTCTTCTCCTTCTCTTCTGCTTCACTCTTCCGTCTTTGTTTCTCCTTCTCTTCTAACTCTGCTAGTCGTTTACGCTCATGATATGGCAAATGTGGCAACCTCGGTGGTGATTTTCGTGGTGGTTTGTTCTTAGACTTCTTCTTGCCTTGCTGCTCAGTGTTATCACCTACATTTTGCAATGTAGTACCCAACTCTTCATCAATCTCTTCATCTCCATCAGTAGTATCTTCATCAAAGCTAGGTTTGTATACGATAGTTGAGCTAATACCAGAATGCCAATTATGATGATTAACACCTCCTCTAACATCCTTGCTAGTTTCTTCAGTATTAGTGTTTGGACTAACATCATCACCATAAACTTTTAATATACTAGCAGGTAATGCATAGTCTGCCGGGGGAGTTTCTTCACCAACTTGGTACTTGAACACTAATGATCCATTACTTACATGTGTATTAATTGAATCATTATCACCACTTAAGTTTGGATTGGGTGTATTGTATGATAGAAAGTTATGTTTACCAGCATCAACAGAGTAATAACTTGTAGTTGACTGTTGTGATTGATGACTAGTTTGACGTTGTAATGTTATTTGCGGTAGTATACTATTACTGGTTTTATTATCATCCTCTTCATTTGGTATAGGTGGTAATAATGAACTGCTACCATTAGAGCTACTTCTGTGTGGAGAATGTAGTGGTGGTTTGGGAGATTTAGCAGCAGCTGCTTGTTGATCTGCGAGGGATAGACCTGATTCTATAGTTTGCAATCTACTGGTCTTCTCATTTAAATATGTTGGAGTTGATACTACAGATGATGATACACTGCCATTACTAATTAAATGCCGAGGTGGTGTAGTTGCATTGTATACCGAGTCTGACTCCTCACTTGATATACTATCTCGTCGAATGTTGTGTTGTGTTGGTAATTTTGGATCAGAACTCGATGCACGTTGCAATGCATAGCTGTTTGTTAAGTTTTGCTGTTCATTTGCATTGTTAATATCCTCACTGTTTGCTCGTTGAGGTTTGTTTTGATATATAGGAGAAGTAGTATCTACAGTCATTGTGGTGAATATCTTGTGCATAAGATATGCACAACTTTATAATTCAATCTACCCCCGAGCTCAAAACTCAAACGACGACCAATATCAATTTTATATTAGAACACCTCTAGAGGTAACCAGCCCGATATAAAGCTGTATTGTATCGGTAGTACTTTGATATGATTGGCATGAGTTGAGAAGGCAAGATGGGCGATGAGTTGAAAAAATGAAACACCTCAGATCGTTGTATCGCCGATCTTTAGTCCTGGTTATTGATTTATTTCCGAATACAAGATGGAGATGTTCTGATAGCTCGGCGGCGGCGACGCCGTTCTGATTTGCTTTTGTTAAACACAAGGATAACATGACATAAATTATATATGGAAAAGGCAGGATAAGATTATTCTGCCGCTCCGATATCTTGAAGCTGATTGGATATTGATAAACACAAGATTACAACAATCTTTGATTTGCAACAATGCTAAGAATATTCATATTGCAAAGCCGTACTCGAGTTGCTACATCAACATCAAAGCTATCACCATTATCAATCATACGACCATTCTCATCTACCCTATCTAATCAAGAACGACCACCACTACCTCAGTCCTACAATCATGATACTCTACTTACGAATCAAAAAGTACTAATTGCAAATCGAGGTGAAATTGCAATACGAATTGCAAAGGCTGCAAGAGAATTGGGTGCACAATCGATTGCTGTTTGTGTAAGTGTCTATACAACAACTCATATCATTATCTCGTATCATACCTATGACATATTACTGATGACATACCATATTGTATCTGATGTGCATATACTGTCATTTGCTCATATCTAGGCACCAGAGGATGTTACATCTCCTCATGTAACATTTGCAGATGAACATGTTGTATTGGAAAAGGAATCTACGGCCATATCACCCTATTTAAATATTGAAGGATTGACAAAAGTTGCAGTAGAACAGAATGTAGACTTAGTTCATCCTGGTAAGTAGCTTAAAGAGTTGGTTTGATATGTGTATCTGTATAAGGATGTAACATGTTTCTTATGCAAGTTGCTAATCACATCTCATGTGTACAGGTTATGGTTTTCTCTCAGAATCTGCACCATTTGCGTCATCACTCGTCAATTCAAACATTACATGGGTAGGTCCACCACCAGATGTGCTGCATCTATTCGGGGATAAGATACAAGCACGACAATTAGCTCAGCAAAGCAATGTACCAGTCGTTAGAGGTAGTGGCAACTTATCATCAGGTGAGGAATGTTTAAGTATACTAAAAGAAGGAGATGTTCGTCTTCCAGCTATAATGAAGGCAGCCTATGGTGGTGGAGGACGAGGGATGAGGATTGTACGATCAATTGATGATGTTACAGCATGCTTTGACTCATGTCAACGTGAGGCATTGACCGCATTCGGACGTGATGAAGTCTTTCTGGAAGAGTTTTGGGAAGAGACGAAACATTTAGAAGTGCAAATCCTAGCCGATGGACAGGGTGGAGTGGTACACTTGTTTGAACGTGATTGTACAGTTCAGCATCGTCATCAGAAGGTTATTGAATTAGCACCGGCGAGGGATATACATCCAGAGTTACGAAAGAGATTGGTTGATTGTGCTGTTACATTGGCAAAATCGTGCAATTACAAGGGAGCTGGGACTGTAGAATTTCTTGTCAGGGGTGAACTAAGTAATGCTGATACAGAGTTTGTCTTCATGGAAGTTAACCCTCGAGTTCAGGTTGAGCATACAGTGACAGAGGAGGCTACTGGGATTGATATTGTACAGGCACAGCTGCTAATTGCTGGTGGAAGATCCTTGCAAGATTTGAACTTGACACAGGACAATATCCTTTTGAGACAACATTCATTACAAGCGCGGATAACAATGATGCCAGGCAAAGGTGAATTGTTAGACTTGTATGAAGAACCGACTGGAGAAGGAGTACGCTGTGATTCAGCGGGTTGGTATACTGGTTTCACACCAAACCAAATGTATGATCCTCTCATTGGAAAGTTAATCTGCTCTGCTGACGGTGTTACAAAAGAAAGCTTTGAAGATGCTAGACAGCTCATGTTACAATCCCTTGATGGATTCAAGATCGAGGGGGTTGCCAACAATATCGATGCGGTTGAAAGGATACTAAAACATCCCGAGTTTGTTGCAAATAATGTAAACACAAGCTTCTTGGTGGACAACCCAGAGCTTCTTGATCCAAGCAAGGCAAAGAAGGATCATGGAGCTGCAACTCGGCAGTACTCCGAGGAGAAGATTACTTTTGAACTTACACCTCCCATGACTGGAAACATTTTAGAGGTAAAGAAGCAAGCTGGCGACTCTGTAGAAGTAGGAGAAGTTGTTGTTGTTCTTTCAGCCATGAAGATTGAAACAGAAATGGTATCACCTGTCAAAGGTGTTGTTTCTGCAATACATTGTAAAGCAGGCGAACAAGTTGCTGGTGACTCTGTAGTAGCAGTGTTAGAAGGTTACGAGGAGATTGAGATTGATACTACCACAATAGCACCAAGTCAAATGAGTGCTAGTAATAGTAATGGCAGAAGCAGTAGACAACACTGTCAGTCAGATCCTAGCATGGAAGTATGGCGAGGTTCCGATGACTTTGTCCCGCAATACAATGTAAACAATGGAGGCCTCTCGCTGCCAATTATCAGATCTATACTAGAATCTCAGCTAAATGATACCAAGGCACAGGAGCGTAGGAAGAGAAACGAGGAGTTGAAACTCGAACTATCATCCAAACTCGATGCAGTCAAGCTTGGCGGCGGTGAAAGTGCAGTAGCAAAGCATAAGAAACGAGGCAAGATGCTAGCTCGAGAACGAATAGCTGCCATTATTGATCCTGGCAGTAGCTTTCTTGAAGTAGGTGCTTTGGCCGGTGGCAATGGTCTCTATGCCTCAGATGGCATCGAAGATCTACCCTCTGGTGGAACTGTTGGAGGTATTGGAGTTATAAATGGACGAGAATGCATGATTGTGGCAAATGATGCCACTGTCAAAGGAGGTACCTACTTTCCCATCACAGTCAAGAAACATCTTCGAGCCCAACAGATTGCAGCCGAAAATAGATTACCTTGTATATACCTTGTTGATTCTGGTGGCGCCTTCTTGCCCAAACAAAATGAAGTCTTTCCAGACAAGAATGATTTTGGACGAATCTTCTTCAATCAAGCAAACATGAGTGCTGCCGGCATACCTCAGCTTGCTTGTGTACTGGGTATGTGTACCGCTGGAGGTGCATATGTGCCGGCAATGTCTGATGAGAGTGTGATTGTTAAAGGGAATGGTACAATCTACTTAGCTGGCCCTCCACTGGTCAAAGCTGCAACACAAGAAGTGGTTTCAGCTGAGGAGTTGGGAGGAGCAGATGTACATACTAGCATCTCAGGAGTTGCTGATCACTATGCAAAGGACGAAACAAGTGCACTAGCCAAAATGAGACAAATTGTCGGATCTCTACCGTCAGACCAATATCTTCAAAGCCAAGTGCCAAAGAATATGAGTAGCTTTGTAGAAGAGCCACTATATCCTTTGTCTGATTTGCTATCCATTATTCCCGAAGATAACAGAACTCCTTTTGATGTTAAGCAGGTCTTAGCAAGAACACTAGATGGAAGCCGATTTCATGAGTAAGTGTCTTTGGCTGTGTATTATAATTTGATCTCCTGTCTATGTCCCTAATATTTATCATTTACTAACCCTCCTTCTCAGATTCAAGGACCGATTTGGCAAAAGTATAGTTTGTGGATTTGGCAAGATACACGGTCTGCCTGTCGGTATTGTAGCAAACAATGGTATACTGTTTTCTGACTCGTCTCTAAAGGCATGTCATTTCATTCAGCTTTGTGAACAGCGTGGTGTACCAATCTTGTTCGTACAGAACATTACTGGATTCATGGTTGGTAAAGAAGCAGAGAACAAAGGAATAGCCAAAGATGGGGCCAAGTTGGTGACTGCAGTTTCAACTTGTCAAGTTCCAAAGCTTACTCTGGTCGTCGGAGGAAGTCATGGTGCTGGCAACTACGGAATGTGTGGACGAGCAGTGAGTACATGACAATATGTTCTTTGCTCACATCATCCTCTCATACACTGTACTTTCCTCTCTCTATTTTCAAGTACGATCCTCGGTTCATGTTCACTTGGCCAAACTCAAGGATATCTGTTATGGGTGGCCCTCAGGCTGCGTCCGTATTGTCAACCGTCAAGAGTGATCAGATTGAAAAAGAAACTGGCAAACCAATGTCAGAAGAAGAGATTGCCGAGTTTGAGAAACCAATACTGGAGAAGTTTGAGCATGAGTCCTCACCATACTATGCTAGTGCAAGATTATGGGACGATGGTGTGATTCAAGTCGAAGATACAAGGAAAGTGTTAGGCCAGGCACTTAGAGTTGTATCCAAAGACTTGATCAAACCTCCTACCAACTTCGGCATCTTTAGAACATAGTTTAGCTATCATCAAGGCTGGCGTGTTATATATGTTTATTTGTGTAAATTAGACGTCTATTATTAGAGTTTGCTAATTACAACTACGACCTTTTCTTCTTCATCAGTGCCTGTCTTGTGGCTTTGCAAACAACCTCTCCTCGCTGATTGTATGCCAAGTGTTGCAAAGTAACTATACCCTGAGTCGGACGACTCTTACTTTCCCTTCTATCCAATACAACAGTCTCTGCTCGTAATGTATCCCCGGGGTATACTGGCTTGGGAAATAGCACCTCTGAAAAGCCAAGGTTTGCAATGGTTGTTCCATGTGTTGCCTCGGGCACACTCATACCTACCAGAAGAGCCAGTGTAAACATACTATTGAAGAGAGGTTTCCCTTCTGCACTACTTGACAAGGCTTTACTATTCTCTATTGCTAATTCATGATCTAAATGTATTGGGGCTGGATTGAGCGTTAGACATGTGAAAAATACATTATCCGATTCTGTCACCGTTCTTGTTAGAAAATGTCTAATCTTTAATCCTGGTTCTAAATCTTCATAATACTTGCCAAGGTATACTCTTGGAAAGATTTCATCTTGTGTGTCATCAATGTTGGTGGTTGTACTTTGTTGTTCTGGTGTACTCTTTTGACTATTATTGCTCATGGATACAGTTGTTTTATTGTTTTTGCTGGCATTACGATCACTTTGCATATCATCTCTTTTCTTTGTACTTCTTGCGATGACCTTCTTAGCTCTGACATAATGAGGAACATCAATCATCTTTCCCTTATACTCTAATGAACCCTCGTCTTCCCATAATCTTACAATGTTTACTGCATCATGTAGTTCGTCATTTGTAGGTTCAAACAATTTATGAACTGAACTAATCTGATCTGGATGTAATGTCAGCTTGCCATCAAAGCCCATCAATTTTATATTGTTCACATCATTCTCAAACCCTACAATATCACGTACATTTTGATATATTCCATCTATAGCTTGTACACCCGCTGCCTTTGCTGCCAACAGACACATGCTTTGACAATACCTAAATACATCTAAATACTCTCCAGGAGATTGAGTTTTATGTGTACCAAAACTTCCCATTTCAGCTGATAAATCCTCACATCCCTGAAGAGTTTATAACAAGAAGTTGAGATATTATTTGCAACATAAATGATATTTGCAACATATGCAAATAGTCACATAAGAAACGACAAAGAAACTTACCCATGTTATTGCTGCTACTCGTGGAGATTTGGCTATACTTGCAATGTTTAGCACTGCATTTGGTGTTTCAGTTGCTATTGGTAGTAATATCTTTCTTCTACTATCGTTTTGTTTTGCTTCTACATCTGATAATATTTCAGTCAACATTACAAGTTCATCTTGTGATTCAACTTTTGGTACCATGAACCCATCGACATTACCCAAGAATCCTACATCTATATCTTCTTTCCACATTTCTGTAGAAAGTGGATTGATCCGTACTAGTACTTCTGTTGCATTTCTATCTCGACTTGTGCACATATTTGATTGCAAAAATGTTGATAGTGTGTCTCGTGCAATAGTTTTATCCTTGACAGAGTCTTCTAAATCAAGCACAATAGTATCAGCACCGAGAGATAGTGACTTATTCAGAAACTTTGTATTATCAGCGGGTATAAAGTGAACTGTCCTTCGTAAACGTTGCTTGATATCATTGGAAGAAGAAGAAGATGTTGCAAAGTTTCGATAAGTCATTTTTGGTTGTCGGGCAACCAATCTCTGTACTATGTTGGCATAACAAGACATGATATATTGTATTCGATACTACGATTGATGTTAAAGATACAATATGCTCGCTGCTGACACTCTATTGTTCTGAGAAAAGATATTTTGGGGGAGAGAAGAAAAAGATACCAATGCAAAAAGATGTATAAGGAGTTTTCTACATGAACATGACATGAAAACTACTAATGACCGATGCCTTCTGCTTTTTTCTTTCTCAGTAAACCTAATCAACTGCCCCCACACATCTACTTCTCGGGCGGATTTACTAACCCCCCCAAAACCGTGCGTGAATCAGGCCTAATAGAGGAGTAGCCACAATCTATCATATTTCTACTACTACAACATTATACAACTAATATGATGAACAACATTGCAACGGCGCTCCTATTACTATTGTCCACCGCCGGCGGCATGGTGGCGGCACAACAAGTACCACCCTTCGACAACTGTGATATCAACACTTATTACTCTGGATTATCAACAACAAATCGTGCTGATATGCATACACTTATTGATACTACACATCGTGTTCAATTGCCATATACATCTAGTGACCCTGATGTGTGGGATGCATTGATCGATTTAGATAGTGGAGACGTTATGAATCCCGATTCTGTCAACCTAATCTATGGAGATAGATGGGTACCATCGTCACCACAAGATCCAGGAACATGTCAATATTGGAATCGTGAACATTTATGGCCACGATCAAGAGGAGTAGGATCATCTGGCAAAGATAATACCGATCTACATCATCTTCGTCCATCCGATTGCAATGTTAATGCTGCTCGTTCGAACTTATACTTTGGTGAATGTGGTGTGGGGTCAACTAGTACATGTATTATTCCTGCTGATGACGAAGCAGCTATTGATACTGCAAAAGATACAGAAACATTTCTACCACCTGCTGATCGTCGTGGTGATATTGCTAGGGCTATACTTTGTAAGTAGAAGTATGTGCATAAGATGTGTACTTTTCCCCCTAACCATGCTGGTACTTGTTCTGATGACGGTACTACTTCATGCTCAACTGTAGATGATTGCTCGTGCGGTGGTAGAAGAAATCTACTTTCCCAATCAAGCCTTCGAGGGAGCTGGAAGCTTCTGCTCTTATCATTACTGGAGTTCTTGATGGGCCATTACCGGGAGGCCTGCCGAAAATGGTTGAGTTGTATGCTTTACACGATGTAGCGGATCTATCTTCTTATGGAGTAGGCTCTGCAAATAACGGAGGAGGAAGTGACGGACAAGAGTATACCCTCTCAGGATCAACAACCGCTGGATCGTTCATAACAGTATCATCTGAATCTTCTAGCTTTCAAGCATACTTTCAAACAAGCCCGAGCTTTGTGTCTGGTGCAGTAGGAATCAATGGTGATGATGCCATTGAATTGTTTTTCAACGGTGCTGTAGTCGATACGTTTGGTAATGCCAATGTCGATGGTACTAATCAAGCTTGGGAGTATTTGGATGGATTTGCATACAGGAATACAATCGGATCTGGTGTGTTTGATATCACTGAATGGGATGTGAGTGGAAAGAATGCACTTGACGGATGCAGTACTAACTTGGGCTGTTCAAGTGTCTTCCCTTTTCAATCCTTTACTGGACCACCTCCTGTGGTATGTGAATGTATTCTGCCATCTACTATAACAACACAGGCTACAACAACTCAAATGGCTACTCAGACAACGACAACAGTCCAAACGACAACACAGGTTTCAACTCCTAGCCCAACATCTAATGTAAGTATCTCTTTGATATAGGCATCTGTTGATCATGATATGGTATGATGTCCTCACTCATCATCTTTTCCTCTCTGTCTAATCTATAATAGCCTACATCGTCTCCCTCCAAAGCACCGGTGCTAGTGACTACTGTGGCCACTTCAACCCAAGCCACCACCACCACCACCACAACAGTGAACTGTATTGATGATGATACTTGGTTTTACAATACCAGGAAGGGACCGAAGGGGTGTTTATGGGTTGGAAAGAGAACTAGTAAACGATGTAGCAAAGTTGGTGACGATGGAACATTAGCTTATGATTCATGCCCTCAACAATGTAATCCAGCTTGTATCTAATATATCTTAGGTGATATCGGGCCTGAAGAAGTTCTCTTGTATAGCCTTGACTCGAATATATTATAAGGAATTGATGTGATTAGGTCAACTCATTCGTCATGTTTCTTTTCCTAAGCTTAATACTACTAGTACTTCTTCATCAGCTTTTCTTTAGAAAGAGAATCCAAGGTTGAGACCTGTAACGAGATGTGCGAATAAGACAGTCATTGTAGCAGAGCCAAGGTAGGCATGTACATCTCTTGCCAACTTTCCGTTTTCTGTAGCGAATAGCTTTGGAAGTACTGCCTGCGTAGCCAATAAAACAACCGAAAGCACAGCCGTCATAGCATGAGGAGATTCTAAAATGCTCTTACCCTGTGTATCGAGAAGAACAAGTCCACCTTGTCCCCCAAGTAGAAAGAAGAAGAATGCGCCACCGATAATTTTGGGATGTGCTTCACGTATGGTTTCCCCGAGAGTCAATGGAGTTACCTCATCTCCATTGCCGAATCGAATCTGCCATCCCATATATGCTCCTATGATTTTTGATTAGCAATGGACATACCTATAACTCCCATACTTAACAAAACACTAGCCATGGCCGCTCCGTGTCCCCAATGTAGAATAAAGTCGGGTAATAGTCCAGATTCGGATGCCTGTTTAAACATTGGTGTCCAAATATCAACATATGATTGTACTGGTTCTTTAATACCATCTAAAGCTGACATGTCTATCATTGTCGGAGAGAAAAGATATGTGTAAGTATCGACATATGATATCTTAAACGAATGATAAATGACATAAATCGATAAAGGCAAGGCGAGTATCGACAGCACAAAGATATTTTCTATCGATTGCAACTGATGTATATGATCACATCATATGTATTTCATGTATCTTTGATGACCATCACCTTCCTGTATATACTATCATATCACCTCTTCAAAAACAATAAGTTTTATACTCACGAAGACTAGATGACTTTGGTAGAGGAGTACTGGTAACAGATCTACTGACACATGACGATGATTGAGATGGAGTAATAAAAGCAACACTACTATTTGCAAATGCTGCAAAGAGAATTAATAGAAGTCCGGCGGCACGCATGTTATTGATTATGTAAAATAAGAAGATAAGTGTTATAATTTATAAGGTCGACCTAAGAGGCCATGGTGGTGACATCACCATCATTGATGAGCATATCAATGAGTCATCCATCACCATTCATCTTTGATTTGATGGTCAGGGGGTTCCTTTAGTTTTTTAGCTCTACGTATCGACCTCAATAATGGGTTGGTCTTGGTCTTTTAGGATACCAGAAACGGCCAAAGCCCAGGAACTAACTACCATCTGCCCATGGGCAAATGCTCGATTCTTCAGCATTCATCAAAATTTGATGCATGCAAACGATTGTGCTATTTTGTTTGTCGGCGGCGGCATTGGACACATTCACAGTTACGAGTACCTCATAAATAGAATTGCAAGAGGTAAGTCTATTGGCGGTGGCAGAGCCGAAGAGATTGTTTGTAGTCGATATGGTATCTAATGAATGAAAAAGTTTGAAACATCTAGGTACCTGTTGTAATACAATATGTAGATTGGCCTTTGCAATATCATATATATATATATACGAGTGGCTCTTCTTCGTATTGATTGCCAGGCTCTACGACTTGTTTGCATTTGTTCGACTCAAAATATATCTATATCTAACACATACATTCCTTTTCTTTGATATAAATATCAATAAACAAAAGAGCTATAGTACAAAACTAAACAATATAAACAAACACAACAACAATACACAACACAAACAAACAAACAACACAAACAAACAAATAAAAGAACAATATAATGCCACGTGCCAAAGGAGGGTCAATACCACCACCCAGAGTAAACATCCATCCAGGACATGGTGGACAAATCTCATCACTAAATAATAACGACGTACTATCCGGTCGAGGTGGACGTATTAATAACCATCCGGGCAATGTTGCATTCCGAAGTATAGTGGAAGATTATAAACATGAATACTTGGATCCACGGACAAGAAAGTTGGAGAAGGCACATGTCGCGGCACGATTAGTTTCACAGATACGTAGTTGTGGTGGACGTTTCTTGAAAGAAGATGGTAATAATCCGGGATGTTTTATTGAAATTGGTGATCAGAAGGCATGGAAGAGTAAGTAAAGTTGTTGATTATTTGTACTTGGATTTACGTGGTCTTTATTTGAATTGGATTGAAATTTCAAAACTGTTTAGTTGGATTAGTTTATGTGACATATCTTGTGCATTTTTATCTGTTTGCAATGTTTCTATTTCTCACACTCTACATATAAACAAACAACAGAGGCTGGTCAAGCATTGAGAGAAGATGCACCCGATGTAAGGAAAGAGATTGAAGTGGGAGTACCACCAGTTGATCATCAGCAACAACTGCCAGCGGGGATACCACCGTCGGTATCATATGATAATTCTCCCAAAGCATCAAATGGAGGACAGCGTCAACGAGGTATGGACCCTCCTGAAGCTGAGGGAGTTACGGGATATCGTACAGCACCATTGCATTATGATGGAATTAAAAGTGGTAGGGGAGGAGGAGGTTCTGGCAGGGGTAGTCAACAACATTCAGGAAGAGGAGGACGTGGTCATCATTCGCATCATCAACAACAGCCTCCTCCGCAGTTTCATGGCCACCCTCTACCTCAAGGCCATCCACTACACCCAAGTCAGCAGGGATATCCTCCCAATTACTACGGCCATCCACCACCAATGAATCAATACGGTCAGCCATATCATGGACATCATCATCCTCAACAATATCATCCCAATGGATCAGGAGGGTATAATCCACAACCACAATTCACAGCACCACAGGATAAGCGGAGGAAGAATCCCGATGATAAAATGGCCGAGGCTGACATGTTTGCAGGAACAGCTAATCAATATATGCATCACGCGTATGATGCTGTGACCGGACTAGCCCATAAAGTTGTTAAAGGCCATGCTGCCATTCATAATCGACCACCACCAAATAATATCAAGGGAAGTATACAAAATAATGACTTTCCTCTCACAACGTCGATTGAAACAGACTTTACAATGTCAGATATTAGTCAATTTGGTGATTCGAGGAAT
>Ga0214477_100470_pt1 | contig 28012 bp, 20 predicted proteins | sample M1_20Mar14CPVII9_FD_165058 | JGI IMG/M metagenome (GOLD analysis project Ga0214477, IMG submission 165058) | Marine eukaryotic communities from Monterey Bay, California, United States - M1_20Mar14CPVII9sort6BwellC16 | ecosystem: Environmental > Aquatic > Marine > Unclassified | place: USA... | reverse complement strand
TTGGTGCTGGAGCACTTGTTCCGTCGGCTCAAGCACCCGCCCCTGTTGAAAATGGCACAGTAAATGATCCATTTGGAATTTTTGGCAGTGGCCAGCCAGCTCAGCCCGCTGCACAACCTGAGCCAGCTCAAACTGGACACATGTTCTCGCCACCCGCCCCCGCTCCTCAAGAGGCCGAAGATCCTTGGGCTGCCGCTGGATTTGGTCAGAGTACTTCATCCCAGCCTGAAGCTACTTCTCAGTCAAGTCTTGATGCAGCACCAGCTTACAATCAACAAAATACAAGTCTAACTGGAGGTAAGCAAGAAGATAAACCAATCACACTAGATTCCAACAATTTACCCTCCGAGGGTGAATACTACGAAGCACGTATCAATGCCCGATCACTCGGCGCCATGTTCTTCACGGCACGTAACCTCGAGGAAACACTCTTTACAAAGCTTGCCAATAACATCATCGAAGCGTTAGGTTCTCGTCCAGTCGTATCCTATGTCGCCGAGGGTAGTGCTGCCAATAATGCCGGTGTTCATCTAGGACATGTCATTCTATCAGTTAATGGTCAAGATATTCAAGATCCAGAACAATGTGCCAATGTTATTCGCAATGCGCCCCGTCCTATGAATATTCGATGTTATATCCCACCCGACTTGGAATTAACACTGAATGAAGGTAGACATTTAGTTAAGTATGATACCAAGGGTGTTACCGCACCTGCTAGTGGTGTTGAGTGGAAGAGGAAGTATGTTGTTATGGGTGGTATTGTTTCCAAGCCATACATGATGAATATGTTTTATAGAAAGGTAAGATCTCATCTTTTCTCTGACTTGATTATGACTTCACTTCTACATACAACTCAACTGACACATGATATATTCACACTTCTACTTTTAATGATCACAGAAAGACTACGATATCGCCGTCAAGGAAGCGCATGCTGGTCGTAAGATCTCCGTCAAGGTCAAGCAGTTCGATCTCCGTGGTGCACGTATCGTCCTTCAAAATAAGGATGGCAAGCCCAACTATGTCAGTTACCAAACTGAACGTGTGGGATGGCACTACATTACCATCTTACCATACAAGGGATACCCCATCAAGATATCAAGTGAAAGTCTAGACGATTTGGAACCAGTCTACTCCGCAGTTCGACGATTTATTAGAAAGGATATGGATAATGCACATCAATCTCGTATGCAACAGAGTTTTGGAGGTGGAAGTGGACTTGGTGGTGGTGCACCTAGCCGCGGGCGTAGTATGAGTCCTTCAAGAACTGAGAGTGCCGGTGCTAGACATTTCAATGAAAGAGGTAGTTCTGGTAAAGGTCAATTCGAAGGCTTTGAAGATGATCCAAATGCTACGGGACAAGGAAGCTATTGGAACAACACCCAATACGTTAAGGGAGCAAACAAGTACTAGAAGATATGATAGAGTGTATGAAATGAAGTAGAGTGATATATTTGGAGTGTGTGATAAGAGCGGAAAACATGTCTTTGTTGTGAAGAGATTCTTAGAGGGTCTTAAAGTTCGTTGTACAGGTATTTTTATTGTTTGTTGGAACAAGAATGAAAATGATAGATAGGGGTGGAAGTACACGTAAGAATAACAACAAAAGATGGTGTTGAGTTGATTGTAGCTTTAAGCTTATATGCCGCCTAACAGTTGATCTCTTACAAGGATACCCTACCCTCATTGGGTATCCTCATACTAATGCATCATATAGGAAGCTGTAGTCTATATGTATCGGATGCTTGCTCCCAGGTTAGGAGAATGGTGGTACCTGTATCACTAACACCCGCAGCTTGCAAAAGGACTCAAGCGAGAAAATGTGAAGGACATCTTTCCTAGCACGAATCAAGTTCAGAAAAAATTACATTGTTTGCGTGATGCTCATAAATTGAAATTAGAGTTGTTGTTGCAAACAATTGGAGGATCTCTTTGGTATATATAGTAGCTTATTATGATGGTAGATATACCAACTCAAAAGCGCAGTGGCCTCGGGATCGGGGGAGGATATACTTCCTTCCCTCGAACAACACCATCACGAAGTTTCTCACATGAACATGAATCATCACCACAACAACAAAATCAATCACCAATATCCCCTTCATGGTTTTCTTGTACCAGTGCAAATAATGTGCACAAACCTGATCCAGATGAAACTGGAGATGATGGATACAATATACATAACAAATTAACAGCACGGGGTAGATCACTTAAACAAAAGCAACAAACTAACAATACTAATGAGGAACCCAGTCCTACCATGATTGAAACATCAATATCAAGTGAAGAGGATAGTAATAATTTAAATGGTTATGGTTGTAACTGTATGAATGATAATAGCAGCGGTGGCAATAATGATGATAATGAAGCACCATCATTAGACGAAGGCTCGGATATCATGGGATTATTGAGTACCTTTGGTTTTCAAGATAAAGATGATACTAATAAATCTGAGAGTGATACATTATTCGAAAGATTATATACAGGTGAAGGGGATAACAAAGTAGAAGAGGAAGGTGAAGAGGTTACAATTCAATCAGAGGAGGAGGGTACAATTAATACCAAATCATCGGTTAATTTGAATCCATATATTGTCCAAGATTTAGTTGAGAAGGCACGGGGTATAGTTGAGAAGAAGCAACAACAAAATGCAATATCAAATAATCAAACAACACATCTTAGTAGGTATCAAGAAGCGAATAAATCAATGGAAAGGGGTAGAGATAGTATCTTCCGTCGTCGTTCCCCTCCACCACAAAACAATTCACCTACCGAGATGCGCAATACTGCTCAAACATTAAGTGCAAGAAGATCCAAGTATGATCGAGAACCAATCAAACAGAGTTCATCCACAGGTAAAACAAGTCCAAGTTCATATGAACAAAAGATTACTGAGAATATGCAAAAGCAACAACAACTTGTATCTCCCACAGTTGCAATGGATAGGAGAAGATCACGATCCTACTCTCGACCTCGTACTACTGTTCAACGTGCCGTATCACCAAACTCGTCCTTCTTTACAGCCAATCCAAGTACACTATCTACACCAGCACGTGTTAATACTACTAGACGCCATCGTAGTATGAGCCGTACACCAACCAACGGTAGCGTAAGAAGTCATAGTAGTAAAAGAACACGTCGGTCTCGATCACGCTCTTCATCAAAGGCACCTAAGGATGATTATCACAATAACTTATTTACAGGTGCAGCTTTGATTAAGGAACAGTTGTTACGAAGTATGGCCAGTGCTGATCAGGCAATGGATGAGGCGGAGCGTGAATTTATGGAAGAAATGATTGAGAGGGGCGAGCGTGTTGCACAGCGACTGGAAGCGAGGGAAGCAAATGCTGCTGCAAGTCCTAACAAGGAAAGTATACTCGACAGGATCGTAGTTGAGGATACTAATGATAGTTTTTGTAGAAGTGCATCTGCCAGAGATGCACCATCTCCGTCTCGAAGTAGCTGTGTACGATTTGCAGCTGCCAACAGTCAAGACGAGTCTGTATTTGAATCTGAGAGTAAGAGATTGGACAACATGATGCATATATTTGCAGCTAATAGTTCTACATCGTCCAGTGCCAACAATAATACAGTCAAGAGAACCTCATCTGATAAGGAGAATGATTTACACTTACTTCCAAACATCGAGTCTGTACTCTTGGATGACATTACACCGTCATCAAACAGCAGTCCCTATAGATCTCAGATGATATCACCAATGCAGAATTCGGATATATCAAAGCCAATGGTATTAGAGTCGGTTGAGGAGCGGACTGTTGAAACGAATGGCAGTCAAGGTGTCAAGCATGTACCTACCATGTGTCAACAAGAACCACAACAGCAATCTTCGCCGGTTGTTGACGAGGCACTTGCTCATGCCCAGAAAGCTGGACCACTTTGGAGATCTCTTGTTGGTAATCATGTCCGTTTCCCGTCCAAGTGGGATTCTGTGCTTCCGCCCACTGCTCCTACCAATATCAGTCAATTTCAACGGTGGAGCAAGTGGTACTATGTAGCTCGACATAGAGTTCGAGGAGACAAACGCCTCAATAGCCGTGAGTATGGTGTACGCAGCAGACGATCTGGTGGTCGTATCTTGTTACGAATGGTTGTTCGTGCTCCGAATACACAGCTGGTATGCCGTGAAATTGCAATCGGTGTTTGTCATCCCAACTCAAAGGGTATCAGAAAGGGTGATCCCTTGCCTGACTTGGAAGATGTCCGGGATGTATGGATGGCAGTTCGTTGGGTCGTTGAGAGTTATGAAGAAGAACCTCCTACATTAGACTTACGACCTGAAGGCCGTGGTGGATATGAAGGTGTGCTTGATAACTTTCTCAACCAAAGACGTAAGACTCTTGAGTACTCTACAATGGGATCTGTTCTAGGCCATAAACGGGATGTTAATAATGAAAATGTTCGTGCGGTGTTTGGTGATAAGCCCCCTATGACAACTGTTGATCTACATGAAGACGAGGTGGCCGATATATTGAAGAATAACTGCTCGAAGAAACTGGCATCTCTGCCAGCTTTGTTACTCCTCAAGTTGTTTCTTTTCAGTTAAGAAGCATGTATAATTTATGGGTTTCTTCTGCTCAAGCCTCTGAGCTATTTTAGGAGAACATCTACTTGTTTTTGAATAGATATATAAAGTCATAAACAGATTGTCTATTGAATATGTAAACTACACAAAGAAAGCTGTAGTCTTTTCACCTCAACTAAACAGAGTTTTCTAAAGGATGAAAACTGATTTCTATATGTGATTTTGATTATGAATTATGTTGAGATGAGATATATCTATTCCAAATCAAATGCTTTATAGTTGGTGTAGATAAGGTAACGCATCGTGAAGAGGTAGAGACAAAGTATTGTTAAGTTGAGTAGGTGACGGCGGCAGCGGTAGTGACAGAAAGATATAAACAACTTTAAGAACTGAAAATACCGAGATATATGTACGTACTCATACTATTCTATCTACAATGGATATCCGCTTAGTTGTTGAATATCCCGAAGACAATTCAAATAATAATGATGATGATGAGTTTTTCACTGCAAATGAAGCCCCAAATAATGATAGTAGCGATATTGAAGGAGATACCTCAAACTCTAATGAGGAAGATATAAATTATGAGAATACAAACAATCTCGATGATATTATTAATCCACAACCTGCAAGAAATCATTCATATCTTCCTACAGCACAACCTTTATATCCAGAAGAATGGTGCTCTGCTGGAAAACATCGAAGTCAATTATGTAGGAAGAATAATAGTGGGGATGTGAGCACTTTGGAAATAAAGGAAGAAGAAGATGCTGGTGATGTTGCAGGTGATGTCCAAGTAGGAAGTAGACTATTACTGGAAAATACAGACAATACTGATACAGACACTCCTTATTACCACTATGATATACCACCACCTCTGGGCCTACAATCTCATAATGTAAACAACTCCAATTCCAATACATTGGCAGTAATGGAGATTGAAGATGTTGTATTATTTCCTAGCTCCGTCTTACCACTAAGATTAACAGATAGAAGATGGGTTAACTACTTGAGAAATCTTATCAACGATGCAAGAGGATTATATGGACTTCATTCTTCTAGTGGAGGTATGGGAGAAGTACGGATTGTAATTTTGCCCAAGTCAGATAGAAACCGCAGAACTAGGCGTCAACCCAGAGAAGGTGGTGGACGAACTGGTCGATGGCAAGTTGGACTGATAAGACGGGGTGTCACTGGTATGAGTAGACGGCTCAGAAGAAGAAGAATGCGTGAATCAGATGAAGCTGAGACTAATCATGAAGCAGCTGAACAAGATACAGTGGATGCAAACAGACGAGAAGAACGTAATGAAAATAATCATGAATCAGAACAGTCGGATGATGACGGCGAAGATGATATCTTCCACCCTTCTGATAGACCACCCAGTATTATCCCTTGTGATGATGACCCTCTAGTAGGAAGGACTGGAACAATGGCAAGAAAGTTCGCGTTTGTATTCGACGATTTGACTGCTTTATTTGACCTTATTTCACCTTTGACTGCTCTATTTTGCAAGTCTTATATGTACTAACAGTTACTTCTCCTCTCTTTTATCATCATAAATCGTCATGCGCATCTTCAAGCCATTACATTTACACATGAGGAAACATCTACCTCTGCCAGTACCGACCAAGCAGTTGCAGTAGGAAACGAAGATACAACAACTTCATCCAGAGTATGGCATAATAGTGGAGATGAATTAGTATTGACTGTGCTGGGAACAAAGCGAGTTCGTCTAATACGTTCCATGAGAGATAAGAAACGCGATCAGAGCACATCCGTTCCATTATATGATGCTGAGGCAATAAGAGATGAAAGTACAAACCCTCCTCCGATCTGGATGTTACAATCCCCAGGTACTAGATGCCCTGTTACTACCCGAGCATTCATTGACAGTAATGCTTCGAACGAGCAGTCAGAGAAAGGGGATAAATCAGAGGATAGTGCTACTGTCGATTATGATAACAAAGCAATACAGAACTTGTCAAGCAGCACTTCCATACCGACATTTACATATCAAGCAATATGGCCTTGGAAGCTCTGTCGAAAAATATGCTGTCTGATCCAAGACACGGAAGAGTTCACAGGGCTTTGTGAAATACTGCAGTCTGCTGCTGGCTTATGCTTTGACAATTCATCAAATACCGAGACACAGATCTTCCCCTTTCAAGTTGTAGATCCTTCTGCATTCTCTGATTGGCTAGCTTCTAATGTACCATTGTCATTTAATGAGCGTATGGACATGCTTGAAATGATCTGCACTATTGATCGACTAAAGTTTATTCTCAACAAGCTTGAGAAGAGTAAGAAAGGACAATCGAGTATAAGATGTAAACATTGCGGAGCTACAATCAGTCAAATGCGTCAAATCTTTTCAGTGGGCGGCTCAGAGGGGACAGCAGGTGCATATGTCAATTGTCATGGGATTGTTCATCACACGATGACATTGAGAGATATAGAAGCACAAATTACACTTGGCCAACCTGAAACAAAAGACAGCTGGTTCCCAGGATACTCATGGCAAATAGCATACTGTGCAGTATGTCATAATCACTTGGGCTGGAAGTTTCGAAAGGTGGGTCAAAGAACAAATGAGAATAATGATGTTGATAGGCCTAAGTCCTTCTGGGGATTTAGCAGTGTTACAACTGATGAGAGAGATGTGCAACCAAGAAGAGTACAGTTTCGAACTAGAGATGATTAAGACTCGTTCGTTATAGTTGCTTGCTTCCTATGTATGACAGCCATCACTTTGTCTTTATTTGGGCTAGCCTTCAGTATTGTATCAAACACTGCATTACTGGTGTGTTGCTCTTCGTCGCCCTTACTAAGAAACGTAGAGACAAATATCTCAGCTACTGCAACAACACAGGGTATTGACACTGCGTTGCCAATCTGTCGATAGAATTGAGATACCAAATGTCTTTCAGTTGGAATCATAAAGTCTTCTGGAAATCCTTGAAGTCTACAGCACTCTCTTGGTGTGAAGAAACGAGGATATGTTTGATCATTGAATGCACTTGTGCTGTCTTCCTTTTCAATAGATCTAACATCTATAGCATGACGCTGTTGTTCTTCTGTGGATGTCTTTGATGTATCTCCTTTTAGTTTTGTTCTTTCTTCCAAAAGATATACACTATCATTTGGCACTATAAACTGAGAGTGTAATAGACTGCCGTTGATATTTGAGAAGTTGTTAGAGTCGTAAAATGTTAATGAGATATACACAGCAAAAGGCATCTGATATGCACAAAAGACCGATGACTCTCTACTCACTATGAAGATCGATATGATGATACTAAAGTTTGGGCAACTGTATCATCCTTTGTAATCAACTGGCCTGATCCATCTTTATGTAGTTGCATGTATCCTTGACAACTGACTTTTTGCCATTGTGAAGGAGTCAGAAAGCAGTGTGAATGCTTGTCTAAAACGACTTCATCGCTTTCGAGAATGTCACCGAGGCATGAGGGAAGCAGAAACGACTGATTGAGACTCTTCGGACACTTCTCATCTATGATATCATTTCCATATAGTTGATACTTTCTTCTAATCTCTTCCTCGAGGTTCAAGTTGTCTAGCCATTTGGCTCTTTCTTCATTGATCAAATCTAATCGTATGCCAATAAAATAGATGCGTTCTCTTCTTTGTGGTAGAAACCAAGAACTATCGACCAAGACATGAACAACTTTGTATCCAGACTCTGTTAATAGTTGTAGTATCTTCTTGAACTGCTCTCCATTGTCAACCTTCATCAAACCTTTTACATTTTCAAAGACAAATAGCTTTGGTCGAGATTTTCGAAGTATCCGAAGTAAATGAAAGAATAGCCTTCCTTTGTGCGGTGTATCAAGTCCTCCTTGTCGTGTACTGTCAGAGAAGCTTGCCATTGTTGAGAATGACTGACAAGGGAAGCCACCACACAGTACATCAACAGTATCAGCTGGTATATCTAATCGAGTAATGTCATTGACATAGAACTCATCTCTATTCTGACTACTATCCTTCTCCTTCTGAAAGAAGTTTTGTCTATATGTATCTCTAGCATATTGATCAATCTCACAACTACCAATACAAGTGCCTCCTAGTGCTTCCAATCCTATTCTAAAGCCACCAATGCCGGCAAATATGTCAATAAATGTGAATTGCCCGTCATTTGGAATGGTAGAAGTAGATTTGGGTTTGGGAAATGAATCAACTTCTTTCGATAGAGATATCAGTTGATTGCCATCACAATTATGTATAATCATGATCGCATTTGTAGATATCCACTTTTGTATTATTTCTATCTTTTGAGCATTGTTTGCAACTTGATCGGCATCTAATGCATCTGATATTATATTGTTGTCGGTTGTTTGTGCATTGCTATTCTCACCTTGGTTGTATGGTAACTCAAATAATATACGAAGTATAAGTGCACTTGCATCAGAGGTTAATGGTACAATCAAACTCTTTGCATTTGTATGATACTGTACTAACTTCTTTTGCAGTGTTAAAATTGCTGTATCATCTGATGTATCATCTGACGCATTTAATGATGGCACTGAATACTTTCTTTGCAGGTATATCAGTTCATCTTCAGTAGGGAGACATTGATGCCGAGTATCATATTCTAATGATATATTATCACTACTACTTCTCCACGGACGTACTAACACGGAATCACATATCCAATTCCATTGTCTCAGTTGACAAAGTATGTTGTTTGTTTCACTTGTCGTTGGTATAAGAAGACTTGCAGCTCGACAGCAACCAGTGCTCGAGTTTACATCATCGAGATAGCTTTGAAAGGTTGCCATATTCAAAATATTATGTGCTATTATAGTATGTGTGCTTTTATTCAAACATATAAATCAGCCTAACCTCTAACTATGAAAGGTTTCCATTATAGTATGCGTATGTCTATACCATTTAATAGTTGACAATACACATCCATACCTCATATCTACATCATCTTGCCCTTTGTACACTCTCAATCTCTATCGTGCTCAATCTTACTCTCATGTGTCATTAGATGATTGGGAGTCTTTTAGTGTTTAATGGGACAATAAAATATTTTCAACTAACAACATTTTCATAACACACACCTTCAGACCTGCACCGTACATCTAACTCTCTACTACAATTGATATCGGCCCTTTCTTGTATTGTATATATAGAACGACATATTAGAAGAGGACACAATGTCGGATTACGGAGCAGAATTACTCAAGAGACAGCTCACTGGTAAGTAAAAATGATTTTGTTGGGGCGCATTGGTGAACCACACAAAAAATGATTTCTATTATTTCTTATTTACAATATACTAATACCTCTCATGTTCAATGCAAATACCATTGTTGGGGGTATTAATACTACCGCGATAATAATACAAAACCTACAAAACATCACACACACATACATACAGAGCTAAATAAGAACCCAATCGATTTAGTATCAGTAGGTCTAACTGATGATAGTAATGTCTATGATTGGGAAATCCTAATCATGGGACCGGACGGTACACTTTACGAGGGTGGTTTCTTCAAGGCACGTCTTGTATTTCCCAAAGATTTTCCAAACAAGCCACCTAAAATGACATTCTCATCTGAAATGTGGCATCCAAATATTTATGAGAATGGCGAGGTTTGTATTTCAATTTTACATGACCCTGGTGAGGATCAACATAATCCACATGAAACCGCCGATGAACGATGGAGACCAATTTTAGGTGTGGAACAGATTTTGATTTCGGTTATTTCCATGTTGAGTGATCCGAATGATGAAAGTCCGGCGAATTTGGATGCTGCTATTATGTGGAGGAATGATAAGCCTGCATTCAAGAAGAAGGTACGACAATGTGTTAGGAAGAGTCAAGAGGAGTGCTAAGGTTATTGGGGATAGTATTTGTGGGTATGCTTGGTTGGATGTTGGTTCAGTGTATCAGCAGTACTATATTTATGTGGGGTTAGTTATTAGTTGGTTGTTAGTGGATGCAGTAGTACAATGACATTAGACATTACAAATTAAGCAGCAATAGATAGATGGGGTGTTTGATTAGTATGTTATGGAGTATGGATATGAATGAAATGGTTACAATGGTTAGTGTTGTTAAAGGATTTCATTTGATATTGATCAAGGCTGTTGGCTGGTTCATATGCTTCTAGAGTGAGTTACATCACATCATTGGGGGTTTGGAATGTAAATATTGAAAAGATATGAGACGGGTTAGTTTGCAAATATAAATGGCTGATGTGAATTAGTCATAACCGTAAAGCGTACTGCTTAGATCATTCTCCGAGTATCTATATAATGATTGGTAATTGTTAAAGCTTGCCCTCTAGCCTCTCTACATAGACACATGAACATATTATTTTTGTGGCGGGCAAAAGCTAATGTTAGTTTTGGTGAGGAAGTCTCTAAGCTTATAAAGCATTACAAACTCATGCCTTATAGCCCTTTCACTGTCTTCAAACAATACAAGTTGTGGCAAATGAAGGACGATAAAGGACCACAAGTAAGGATCGACAGGGGGAGAGTCTTCTCTCAAGAAACTTCTCACACGTCTTGAAACTTTATATTAAATTTCATTTTTACACACGCATAATTTTTGTTAGTGGCAAAAGGAACAACATCACTTCCTACCACAAGCCTCTATATAGCTTGTCCTCCTTGTATTATTAATTAACGGCCGTGATAACAAATGGATATAATGACAAATAATTCACCTCCCATTTCTTTGGGACGGTCAAACCAGAAGCGTCGATTCTCACCAACTTCGGCAGCAACTTCTGAAGACCAAAATATGGACTGTAGTTCTTCTTATACCTTCCAGGCAACAAAGAGAAGAAAGAGGTTTAATGATACATCAGTAGCAGCAGAGAATAATAATAACTTTACTACATTTCAATCCAAGGAGAATTGGTCTTTATCACCATTTGCTACAACAACAAAACCTCTACACGAAGGTACAGGTAAATTATTTCTGATACGACGGAACTGCCCTCTTACTTTATATCATATTCATTATTGTTGTATATATAATGCTAACCATTATGTATTCGTTGCAATATTCATCTCTTTATTATTAATCCATAGCCTCATCCTCCTCGGCAGCACTGCCATCGTCTAAACGCTCTCGTACTGCGTCAGGTCAACAACACGGCAGTGATGCTACATCACCCTCTGCACAAAAGGTACAAGAATTACAACAAGTGGTAAACCAACAATCCATTGAAATTCAACGTCTAAAATCTGAAAAGGAAACAATTCAATCCACAGCACAGCAACTCTCCACCCAAAACGCAAAAGTTGAACACGAAAACAAGATATTGAAAAGAGCCGTGACGATTCAACAGGAACGTGGTAATCAAATGAATGTAGAGTTAGAGAATGCACGACAATATAAGGTGAATGCCGAGGAATGTATTCGTAGATTAGAACAGCATAATCGTAGTTTGCAGTATCAATTGCAGGCTAATACTGTGGGTGGCAGTGATTTCATGGGAAGTAATTTTCCACCAAGACCTCCTGATGTCTATTAAATGGCAGGGAGGTGTAGCCCCAACCTTCTCCTTATAGAGCGGGGGAGAGGGATTAAGGGGAAACTTATATATGGTGTCTTAATATTGTTTGATTGTTGTTCGTAGTGTGTGGAGTTGTTATTAGGTATGCAAAGTAATTATAGATTGGATTATTTTGCACAACTATAATCCCTTTCTACGTTTTAAGTTTAGGCGCCTGATATAATCTTATGTGCTTTTGGTTCGCTCTTTAGATTAGGGGTGAGGGGATATATGAAAGCGTTATGTTTGTATTGGAGGGTTTTGATAGCAAAGTTCAAGTGATGGGTACTCTGGAGGGACTCTTCACTCTCCGTGGTATAGATATTTCCTAACTATTGTGGAGAATGCTAACTTTCTAAAGGGCAACCTATTCTTATTTCTCTAGCTAGACCATACAATCACCCCACAGACTCTAGACTTCAACATAACACATATTTCCCAAAACTGCAAAACTACTAACCTAATCAGAATCTTCATCCGAGCTATCATCTTCCATCAACCAAACAACGACGGGTTCAGCCTCGGCTCTCATGGCACAACGCTGATCTTCATCAACACTGGCGAGGGTGTAATCAGTACGACCTTCACCTGCCCACTCAAGGATAGTATCTTCCTCAAGCACTTCCTCATCAAATAGTTGCTTAATGAGTACTGCAAACTTCTTCGGATGATCAACACATAGTCCCTCGCAGGCAGAGATTAGATGACGTTCCATAACATTCTTTCCCTGAGTAATCTTGGAAATGGTTGGAGCATGTGCTTCAACTTGCTTTTCCTTGATAAAGTCGAGGTTAAAGGCTGCACGGATGAAGATGTGGATTTTGTCTTGAGACTTGAGGCCAGATGCCATTTGTTCATTTACGACCTTCTCGGCAATGGCGGAGGGGGTGGCATCGGGAGATGTTTCGGAGAGAAATTTCTTGGTACCTTCAATGGCAAGGGCTGTATGACACCCCAGCGATGAGTATGTACGAGAAATGGGTAGCAGGCAATACGTGAGGAGGAGAAATGGGTAGCAGACAATAAGCGAGGCACGAACAGATTAATAACTCACCCATTGCGTTGGCATCATCAACATGCTCAGTAGGCTCATTGTTATCAGCATCTGAACCAAAGTCATCCTCCTTGTCACCAGAGACGGCATCCTCGAGATAATTTTTAGATTCCTTGGACTTTTTATCCTGAGATATGATAGTATTATATTTTCAGCATAAGATGTGTGTGTGTAGTTGAACTAAACAATAACACACTAAAACATACCTTTTTCTTGTCCTTTTTCTCCTTCTTCTTATCTTTAGACTTCTTCTCCTTCTTCTCCTGTTCAATATTGCAAAGCATTTCAAAAGCAAATTAGCAATGTTCTCATAATCTGAAAACCGCTGTCAAAATGTATAATACATACCTTCTTCTCATCCCCACTACCATCACTACCGTCTTTTCCCTTCTTATCCTTCTTTTTATCCTTCTTCTTGTCCTTCTTCTTCGCCTCAGCCTTGGCCTTCTTATCCGTAGCAATAATGTAGGTACAAAGCTTATGTGTCATATCAACCATATCCTTATTACCACAAGCGGCACACTTGTGATAAATGATGCCAGACTTAATCTTGTATTCAGTTTCAGGTAAGCCACAATTGGGGCATAATACAAAACTTTCAATGTATTTGTGTATCATATCTTGTAATACCTTATCGGTATGATGACCATTAACGATTGCACGATCAGTCTCGGCATTGTACGTAGTTTGTGCACCAAGTTCACAACCAAAGAACTACAACATTGTGTGTAACGTGTGTATAGAATTATTAGCAATGAAATACAATATAACATTGAACACAGGCATCACATGCATATAAACTGCAATACCAATCACATCATATATCTCACCTTATTAACCTCACCCGGATCACGATGCAAACTAAGTGCAACATCAGAAATGTTTGGGATAACAGTCTTACTACCATTACCACGTCCTTCCAACTTTCCAAATACAACTGGCATTTTATAACGATATTCGGGATCGTCCACCTAAATATATATTGAGATTAGCATATAATATATGATTGAGAACCAGAACCCCATCCAATAAAACAGACACATCATATGAACATATTAAAAATACTTACAGGTGTGGCTCCGGAAATGTTTACAATCTGTCCGCCGCGGACCATCTTGACAATTAATTCTTTGATTTATATTTAGTGGTGATTTATATATTTGATACCCCGTCGTAAAATGAGACGAAGTAGTTGGAGGGTGATATATAATTTTTGTTAAGAACTTGCTCATGAACTTTTAAAAGTATACTGCTTGATGAAAAGAACTGGTATATGTAACTGTTCTTTCGCTGGATTGTACGGCTAAAGAGGATGCTATTCTAAGTAGTATCGGAGAGCTTTGTGGCTATGAGAGAGGGCTATTGATCTCTATTGATACTGGTTGGCAGTAAAGTAAAGTTGAACTTAATTTTGTGGTAGTTGTAAATTGTGTTTAGGCCGACACTTACTCTGTACCAATACTAAGACTAAGAACCTACCTTAGTACATAAGTGATAAAATTATGAGAGTTGAAAGAGGAGATAGATTGATTGGAGTTGTAGTTTGTAGGCAGTGCCGGAAGTCTACATCCCATCCTATTGTTTGGTTGGTATTATAGTATATGATTTATAGTTGAGTAACTTATCAAGTAAGGTTTATTGCAACAGATATACATTATTATCGAGATACAACAACTTTGAATTTATATTTATGGTACATAGTGAATTATTGTGTGTCGGTATTTTAAATTTGCAGCAACAGATCACAACAACATACCGAGACGACAACTATTTACAATACAGATTAGGAAATAAATAACTCTGAAACAATGAGTTATGAAGATGATGTAGACGAGTCCTCCATACAGGGTAATCAAGCAAAGAGTTCAGTATGGGGATCAGTACGAGGTGATGCTGATAGCACGGTAGGTGGTGGTTTGGTATCATCGCCCCGTAGCACACGCCTATCTGATGATGGTGAAACTAATAATAATCTTGAAAATTCAACAGCTGGCGTCAAGCAAACCGATGATAGAGTTTTGGGATCATCTGGATCAAAAAAGTCGATAGTTACCAGAATTAGTAGTATGATTGACAACCTAGTATCTCGAGTGTCACGTTCAGCATCATCCTTATTGAATCAACATTCGCCAAACATTAATGATATATTGGATAGTGGTGATAATGGTACACCACCAATTCAACAACCGAGTGTTAGTCAACAACAACAGCAACGGAATCGATCAGGGTCAGGTGTTGGTATACAGATTGATTCTACTATACCTGAACAAACACATACTGATGAGGAAGTATTTGCTTTAAGAGAAGAAGTTGCATTATTGAAGAATAAGATTCAAGCATTGGAAAGTGAAAAGAAGAGTAGCAATGCTCAATCAGCTCTAAATAGTACACAAGATGTGTCTAGCATCTCTACAACAGATGACATCAGTGATATTCCATCCATTGATGCAATTCAGTCTCTTGCACCACATCAAGTATCAAGATATTCAAGACAATTACTCCTAAGTGATGGGTTTGGAGTCACTGGTCAAAAGCAGTTACTATCAAGTTCAATCTTAGTCATTGGTGCCGGTGGCATTGGGTCCTCAGTCTTACTCTACCTAGCCGCAAGTGGCATTGGACATATAACTATAGTTGATTATGACAATGTTGAAATGTCAAATTTACATCGTCAAGTTATACATCAAGATTGTAATTCATCTAAGAAGATTAATGATGTTGGTATGAACAAGGCATTATCAGCTAAACAGGCCATGCTGAAGTTAAATCCGACTATATCAGTTACTGCATTAAATGCTGTCATTAGCTCTACAAATGCATTGGAATTGGTATCAAAGCATGATTTGGTTGTGGATGCCTGTGATAATCCGTTAACAAGATATTTAGTAAATGATGCGTGTATACTTGCAAATAAGACTTTGGTGAGTGGTAGTGCCATGGGTACCGAGGGACAATTGACTGTGTACAATTATCAACCAACCAATAAAGAATCAGAAGGAGAAGAGAAGCCACAGAAAAGAACAGCATGCTATCGCTGTTTATATCCTAACCCGAATCCATCCGAGGGGTGTAAGAGTTGCAGTGATAATGGAGTGTTGGGCATGGTACCTGGAACTATAGGAATACTTCAAGCAGTGGAGGTTATCAAGATCATTACCGGTGTTGGCAATGTTATGCATGATCGGTTATTAATGTATGATTCATTGAATTGTTCCTTTTTGAATATCAAGAAGCCACCCCGACGCAAGAATTGTGCAGTATGTTCAGAAGAAGAGGTTGCTACTATCAAGAGTATGGAAGATAGTGCAAAGTCATTAGAGAATGTGCGTGGACCAAGTGTTTGTGCCGTCAAGTCACCAGCCAATGTGCTACCTGAAGAAAACAAGATTTCATGTATCAAGTATAATGAAGTCCGACAATCCAATGTGCCACATGTCCTTCTTGATGTGAGAGTACCAAGACAGTATGAAATGTGCTCATTAGATGGAAGTATTAACTTGCCACTAGGCCAGTTGCAATCAAAACTTGAAATGGTTGACAAATTATCAAATAATGGAGAGCTATCGGTATATTGTCTATGCCGACGAGGTATTGCAAGCGCTGCTGCCGTTAAGGTGATACAAGAGTCGACATATAAAGGAAAGGTATATAATATCGAGGGAGGTTTAACTTCATGGGTACAATCAGTTGATACAGACTTTCCTCAGTATTAGAAGAGGCCGACGTTAGATTAATAAAACTCCCAAGTACCCCAATTCACAACATACAGCTTAACAACATGAAAAACAACAAGAAAAACACTTTGAAATAAAAATGGAAGTTTTGTTTGCATGGTTTTAGAATGTTGAATCACTCCCACCACCACAATTTATACCATAAGACGGTACCTTTACTCTGCCGTTGATGTGATCAACCTTTGTCTTGTAATTGGTCTTCACAAGAGGTAAATCATCACCATGCTACCAAATATAAATGAGGAAACTCAAGAATGTTCTTCTAATGATCAGGCTTCTTCATCGTCATCGTCATCATCTCAGTCGAAGATGATTGAAGCCGACGCCTTCTTGAATAAATTGAATGGTATTGTTGTCGACCAAGATGGTTCGTCATCAACGCCTGATGCCAAGGAATATCGTAACCACTACGAAACATTACTAGGGGCTCTCAAGCTTGCCAATACTCGTGAGGCTAGTCTTGTAGGTGAATGTCAGAACATACGTGCACAACATGATACTAGTATAGCCAAGTTTACGGCATCAAATAGCGCAAAGACTAGTCAAGTTAAAACACTCGAGAAAGACTTGTCTACTCTTAAATCACTACTGGAGTCGGCAAATATCAGGGAAGATCGTGCCAAAGGTGCGATAGGCAAGCTTCAGGTCGAGTTTGAGGAGCTGACGGAGTCTGTTTATAAGTCAGAGATATCCACTGCACAAAAAGATAGTGAAATTAAGCAATTGTCGAATGATGTTGAAGAATGGAAAGGGAAAGCAGCTGTAGCTAATGACAAAGTTGCTGCAATGGAAATAAAGAACAACCAATTGTCAAGTCAAAATGAACAACTAAACCTATCGTGTAATGAATTGAAGTCAACTAAAGCATCACTAGAAGCGCTCATCTCTCAGAAGAATGAAGATATCAAGCGGGGTAATGACAAGAATGACCGAGTGAACTGTGAGTTGGAGAATGTACAGAAAACACTTGATTCCAAGACACAAGAGTGTACAGATGAAAGGCAAGCTCATTCAGTCACACAAAGCAAGATAACATCTCTTGAAAAGCAGCTAATTGACGCCAAGAAGTTGACCGCTGTGAAAGAAGAAGAATTGGAATATGAAATCACCAAGACTACCAAGTTGAATGAGATCAAGCTAGAGCAGAAGAAGGAGTTGAATGAGCAAGCAGAAGAGTTATCTAAAGCTAACCTTCTACTCAAAAAGTCTGAGATCGAGTGCAGTAGGCTACTGGCGGATAAGACACAATTAGAACGTAAACTTGAGGCTGAGAAGAAATCAATTCAGCGACAACAGCAGTTGATTGATGATGCAAAGGCCGCTACTCGTTTATCTTCAGATGAAGTTAATCTGTTACAAAAAGAGCTAGACCAGTTTAGGAAGCAAGAGATCCAACTCAATAGAGAAGTGACAATGCTCAAAAGAGAGAATGCCCTTCAACTTTCCAAGATACAAACAACTGAAGACAAGGTTAGACAATCAGGTATTGAGGTACAAAATAATAGTTTACTGATTGCCTCGCTTGAAAAGGAGGTTGCTGATGCTAAAGATGAAACTTTTAAACAGGTTCGTGAGAATACTAGGTCACAAAAGGAGTGCGATGGACTTAGGTCACAGCTCAAGCTTCAGATGAAGGACTCGCAACAGCTCATGGACGATATCAAAGTGAAGGGAGATCAAGAGAAAGAATTGAGTAGAGAAATAGATGAACTCAAGTGTGAGGTTGAGCATCAACGTAAAAAGTATGAGGATATTAGAGTTGAAATGAACAATACTCTTCAACTACTTGAGACTACACAAAGAAATGTGGTAAAGTTGGATAATGAGAAGAAGAGTACTCTCCGGTTAGTTGATACTCTAAGAGCGGAAATTTCCACTAAAGATTCTGCTTTAGTAAAAGAACACTACGAATGTAGCCGTGAAAAATCACAGAAGCAGATATATGCTGAGGAGATTTCCAGATTGAAGAAGACTATCCAAGATAAAGAAGATAGTGTACGAACTTATCAATCTGAAATACGTCAACTTAGCTCCGGTATATGTCAATTGGAAGATACTGCAGCAATAAATGAGAGAGAGAAACAACGTGTGATCCACGAACGTGACATCCTTGGAACATCTTTACAGCGGCGCAATACAGAGTTGGCACTGTTATATGAAAAGATCAAGATACTACAGAGCACGAATCGATTAGATGGTGTCGAGTATTCTTCAAGAATGGATGATATACGAATCTTGAAAATCAAGGTTAGATATCTCCAACGCCAGCTTATAATCTCACAAGGCAGTCAAGCTGGAGTTGATAGTGTTAGTAGAAATCTCATGCTAGTTCAGAAGGAGTTGGTCCGAGAACGACTAAAGGTGAAGGCTCTGTCTGATGAGTTGGAGAACCCAATCAATGTACACAGATGGAGAAAACTCGAAGGTACTGATCCCGACAATTATGAGATGATGCAAAAGATTCAGCTACTTCAAAAGAGATTGCTGAACAAGTCAGATGAGATAGTGAAACAAAATACAATCATACAAGATCAAGCAAACAAGTTGAATGATCTGGAAACCACTCTTGCCCGAGCTCCTAGTTCAGATATTGCCGAGCAACTCAGCTCAGCACAAACGGATATTAGGAAGAAGAATCGACAGCTAAAGGCCATGGCTAGTGAAATGAATATGCAAGAGACTCAAGTAAAGGAGGCAAAACAAGAAGCAGAAGAGTTAGCAATTGAATTACACAATACAAAGAAGAGATACTTTGAGGAAAGGAAACGGAACCAGACATTGGTAAAAGAGAATGAACTTGGCTTGTTATCAGAGTTGTCCCCAAGTACTCTAATTAAGCCGCTCAAGGATCAGTCAAATAATAGAACTCGATTTCTCGGTGGTGGTTTTGCAATCAAGTGAACTAAGTTGGTAGTTGTTTTTGTTGTTGTTTGTATAACACATTACTGTAAATGGCTTGTGGGCCAGAGAGGTCAAGTCTACTTTGTCGTGGTAGTACTTCTTCAGGTGAAGTCCAAGCGTGATATCATAATCATACACTTAGCTCTACTGTATAGTTAAATATAAAGTGGCTGGTTCTCTTGCAAAGTAAAGCCTCTCGTATTAATCTACTTCGTCTATTACTTGGCTAAAGGTGAGAGTGAATGACGACAGTGCGCGACATAGACAGTATCCTTTATCGGTATCTTTGACTTCAGTTTTTTTACTGTGAAAATTACTGCATCCAACATTCTCCATGTCTTTTATTGAAACCATATCGACTGATTAGGTTTGTGTACATGTTATAATAGTAGTATATTTCCAGATAAGATGACAGTACATGCATTACATATATTCGATCGGAAAGGTAAAACCCTATTCACAAAAAGTTACACAACATCAAAGCAACAACTTATGCAAGATGCAGAGCAATTATCAGAACAGAGAAAGTTGATCTTTGGTATGTTATTTAGTTTAAGGGAATTGGTTGGTAGTCTAACGCCTGATGGAGATTCACAAGGTATGATGAGTTTGTGATTTGTGCACAACTATCTGTTGTTATGTACACATGAATATAATATCAACTCTTTTTTTTCTGCACATACACTTACAAACTTATTATCTTATATGTAATGCCGTGGTACCTACAATAAACAATAATGTATTTGCAGCACTACACTCGGTAAAGACTGGGGCTGGTACATTACACTGTTATGAAACAATATCCGGTCTTCGAATAGCGCTTTACACAAATAATAATCCTATAATGAATACTATTGGTGCACGTGGCGCTGGTGGTGATAGATCTAAAACATCATTTCAAACGGCATTAAAATATATATATTCAGAACTTTGGGTAGAGTGTGTTGTGAGATCACCATTGTATCAACCAGATAAAATCCAGGGTGATCCATTTGAAGGTAAAGAGAACATGATTAACTCTACAAACTTTGAGGCTAAATTGGATGCATATCTAAAGAGCATGCCCTGGTTTAAATCTGTTTAGGAAAAGAGATGGGAGGTTTATACATGTTCTCTTGGATGATTTTGATTGCAACCCTCGTGAGTGGAGTCACATAATTAAAAAGCATGTCTTGTGCCTTAATCATTGGTTTGTTACATTTACAGTAATCAGTAAAAGCACTTTATTCTATACTTTGTACAGTATTATTTGCAACACTTCTTTTCTATACACCATATCCTCCACCACCAGGAGACATAATTATAAGTCGTTCACCGACATCGATTGGTCCACTTCTCTTTCCTCCAATGTTTAAAGCAGTGCCATCCTTCTTTATAAGCAGGTTTCTCCCTCTCTCAGCCGGTTCGCCACCTTCTAATCCATAAGGGCGGAGTGAGCGTCGTTCACTTAATATACTCATCACTAAGGGACGAAGAGGTTCTACCTCTCTAATTACCCCGTCTCCACCCTTGTGTTTACCTGCTCCGCCACTGTCAGGTCTTAAACTAAATCTCCTCAACAGTACAGGATAACGCCTCTCTAGTATCTCTGGATCTGTAATTCTTGTATTTGTACAATGTGTATGAACTCCACTACGACCTTCCCATGTAGGTCCAGCCCCTGCTCCACCCGCAATAGTCTCATAGTAACCAAATCTATCGTCACCAAATGTCAAATTGTTCATGCAGCCTTGACTAGCAGAACATGCTTTAAAGGCTTTCAATACTACATCTACAACACGTTGACTTGTCAGTACATTACCACCGACTACGCCAACATCATTAGATGGATTCAATAGTGAATAGGGAGGTATCTTGAATTCAATCGGTGCTAAAACCCCTTGGTTCAAAGGAATATCTTGTCCAACGAGACTTCTTAGAGAGTAGATGACAGCTGAGTACGTCACAGCCGGAGGAGCATTCAAGTTGCCAAGTTGTTGAGGTCCCGTGCCGTTAAAGTCAAAGCAGGCATTCCCTGTTTTAATATCAATATCGATTGTGAGTTGTATTGGTGTACCATCATCAAGATGATCAATTGCAGTGGCCCGACATCCATGAGTTGCGGCAAAGTTCTTTAACATGTGTCGGACAGCAATCTCGGCATTGTGTTGTATGAATTGCATGTAAGCTTGAACCTTATTTAACCCTTGGTCATTCACTAGTGATAGTAGTAGACGAATACCAGAGTTGTTTGCTGCTACTTGAGCCCTCAGATCACTAAGATTGTCTTTCAACCCACGAGAAGGATGCTCTTGATTCATGAGGATATCAGTGATTCCCTTCTCATCAAACCTCCCATTCTTAACAAGCTTAAAAGCAATAATGTTGGCTCCTTCTTCTTCCAATGTGACCGAGTGTGGTGGCATAGAGCCCGGACTAATACCTCCGATGTCACTATGATGTCCACGAGAAGCGACGAAGAATATAATCTCGTTATTATGAAACACTGGTGTTATGACTGTGATATCAGGGAGATGAGATCCGCCGGCTAGCTGAGGATGATTAGAGACAAAAACATCACCTTCCTTGATGCCCTCTCGACCTTCACTATTCCAGTATTCGACTTGAAATTTAACAGCACTTTGCATTGCCCCAAGATGAACAGGAATATGTGGTGCATTTGCCACTAGTCCTCCATCACTAGTAAACAGTGCACAACTGAAGTCTAGCCGTTCTTTAATGTTGACTGATATCGCAGTTCTGGCTAAAGTTCTTCCCATTTGTTCAGCTATACCCATGAAGCGATGAGCGTATATAGATAGCTGCACAGGATCTTCCTTGATCTCTTCTTTCTCCTCTTTGATATTAGTTTTGATATTATCATTATCATTCTTCTTTGCAGCAACTGTAATGTCAAGATCGCCATCTGCAGTTACTAGTGCAGTACATCCAATTTCCAATACAATTGTACTTATTGACTGGAAAAGGATGGCTGGACCTACAACTTGATTCCCTGGCTTTACATCTTCCAAGTTGTAGGTTGATACTGTCTCCCATCCATTCTCAAAGTATGCCCGAGTACTTCCTGTTGGAGTCGGCTCCCCTATCAATGGCACTGTTGGTGGTAGTGAAGGTGATGCGCCAGGTACCAAAGCTCGGACTCTAAAGTCATCTATTAATAAGTCTCTTCCTTCCAGTTCAAATCCAAATTCGCGATGATATTGTGCAACAAATTCTTTTGCAAAGGGTAGCTTGATATTGTTAGTGGTCTTGTTGCTCTCCTTGATCATGATTGCATTATCCGTTCCCTGATAACGCATATTAAGATACTTTTCAATTACAATAGAACTTTCAGAGTATCCTTGCTTCATGAGAGATGACCGAGCTTTGTCTGCTAGATATTCAAGCCGCTCTTCTCTTATTGCCGCGGAAGGATCTTCATCTTCGTCAAATCCAGTATCTTTAGCAACTGCATACACACTTGCAGCAGGCTCTTGCTCTTCTACTACAGCATCTGCCATTGACAATCCATAAGCTGATAAAATACCACCATATCTATGTACATATACTTTGCTTATTCCCAATGCTAATGCCATGGCGCATGCGTGTTGAGGCCCTGCTCCACCAAAACAAGCCAGTGCATGTTTAGTGATGTCAAATCCTCTCATTTGGGTTAAATTTCGAATTGGTCTACACATTGCCTCATTCGCCACTTGTATGAATCCGTAAGCTAGTTGTTCTATTGTTCTTCCCTTGGCCTCTTCATTCTCATCTGCAAGTTTCTGAAAAGCGGCTCGAGCTCCTTCTAAATCTAAAGGCTCGTCCTCATTAGGACCGAAGATGTTTGGAAAATGTTCCGGTATCACTCTACCAAGCACGACATTTGCATCTGTAACAGCCAGGTACCCATTCTTTCGATAACAGACTGGGCCGGGATGAGCTTTACTTGATTCAGGTCCTACAACAAACAGACCATTTTGCAGAAATAGGCGAGAGCCTCCTCCAGCTGCTACCGTGTGTATGTCTAATTGTGGTGCTTGTATCGACACTCCTGCAGTTGTAGTTTCAAATACATGTTCGAATGTACCATCATATCTTGACACATCTGTAGAAGTACCGCCCATGTCGAAACCAATTACAGGGAGAGGTTTGTTCGACATGTTGCCATCATCATCAAAAGTAGGACGATAACTAGTCTTTGCATAACCCACGACACCTCCAGCAGGCCCGCTGAGGATTGCCTGATGACCACCAAAATCATTAAGTGGAGTTAGACCTCCGTCGCTCTTCATAAAGTCTAATTGAACATTTGTCATTAAACTATCATCAAAGCCTTTTGTAAAGCCTGCCAAGTATTCAGTGATTTTGGGTGTCAGATATGCAGCAGCACTTGCTGTGTGTCCACGGGGTACTAACTTTACCATACTCATTACTTCATGTGATAGACTAATCTCTGTAAAGCAGTTCATTGATTTGGCAATTTCACCCACCATTTTCTCATGTTCTGGATAGACATATGAATGAAGGAATACTATTGCAAGTGATTTGATCCCTTTGTCTGCTAATATTTGAAGTGATGCACGGACGGCATTAGAATCTGGTGTTTGAATTGGTATCACCTTTTCTCCCGTCACACCTTTGATACGATTACCAACTCCTGCTTCTGGCCAATTGGGTGAATGTGTACCTATCCATTCATCACTTTGTGATGACTTCTGTTCAAGCAATTCAATCTCTTCTTTGCTTTTATTCTCATCAAAGAACTCTGATAGCATTACTCGTTCATCAACTTCTACTACCTCTTCATATAGTACCTCTGGTGCCTTGCATGTAAGATCAAATCTAAAAGTAATGATATGTGAGAATATAAAATAGACTGCAACAAACACAAAACGTGCATACTACTGAACTTACATATCACTTCGAGTTTGATCACCAATCTTTAACAAGTCACCAAATCCTTTAGTAATAACAAGACCCATCCGTTCTCCTTCCCGTTCTAATAAAGCATTGGTGGCAACTGTAGTACCCATACGTATACTACCAATTAATGAAGTGTTTACCTTTTCTCCCCTTGGATACTTTTTACCAGTTGGATCATGTTCATCTAACAAACGTCTAATACCTTCTGTAGGTGCATCATCATAATTGGCTGGATCGACTGATAGGAGTTTAGAAACTAATTCGGTACTATTTGGTAATTTACAATGTACATTTTTGTTGTGTTGTTGTAGATGACATAATATGAATGGAAGAATGTTGATGGTTGTTGTGTAGTTTATGTGTTGTTATTGGATGTGATATAAATGCTGATACAAGATTGATGATTATAAGAGTAATTATTAATATGATGTTAAACATATGCGATCAGCGGACATGATAAGTCTATATTGACAACACACAATAAACCCTGTACAAGCCAACAAATACAACAAGAGGGTGATGAAAATAAAGTGGGGAGGAAGTTCGGCGATACAACTGACCTAGACGGTAATTTTAGCGATTATGGACTTTTCTCAACACAAAAATGCGTGTTTGGTGGCAGAAAAGGTGTCAAGGTCAATAACACATACTGCATCTCAAGCAAACTAACGGCCTACCTACTTGCTATGAAGGTTGATTGCAAATACATCAGAATTTAGGCCTAGCTCACCATTAAAATATTTACGATCGATATCAGTGAATAAAGTGTTACTCACATACATCTCAATAATACAATCAACCAACACTTTATACCACGCCACTACAAAGAATAGATTATACAATTACTACAAAGAATAATAATATTGTATATACAACAATGATAAATAGACAGCAACTACAGTACCATGTGCAGACTCTCCAGAATAGGAGTGCTGCAATGACTGCCTTATTCATGACAATCTTCCTACTTTGTATAGAACATGTTAGATCATTTGCAAATCAGTATCACATTTCAGCACATGACGCCATGGTATTAGCCTCGGCGGCAAATGGACTTAGACGTAAGTTGAGTGCAACATACCTCGTCTCACCTGATACACTGAAGAAGAGTGCAAGTTTTAGCTTCTTTACATCTCATGGACGAAAGACGGATGCAAGTTCTGAGACGTCGAGAAGTTCAGCAACTAAGTTGAATGCTTGGTCGATGAATTCCATTACTTCCATGTCATCGATTGCAATTCCAACTATGCCTACGAGTAAGGACATACCCCTTCATACATTGGGATCGTGGTATACATCAGTTGATCCTACCACCAAGCCACCAGTTTATGATGAGTGAGTTTTTTTTTGTTGTGATACCCAGTCAATTGCTTTTCTTGACACCATCTTCTTTTCAACGACTCTAACATATATGTTCTTCGCTTAACTTGCATTTCACAGTGAGTATGATAACTCATATTCCTTCCGGTCGCCAACTGACGATTGGCCAAGCATGTCGTCTCCCGAGGTAGATGAAGCTGTACAATCACAGATGAAGAGTCATCTCAAACGGGGACCCCTCAAGACTATCCGCCGTGTTGCTGGAAAGTTCAAAGACATCATTGTACAATAATAAGACGACTATTGAGCCCTATATCTACATAGCACACATACATGAAATAGAAGTGCTTGGGCTCGGTATCTTCACCCTAACCAAGGATCAGAAGATCGATCACACCATCAAGACTACATACTGTCAGTCATAACACACACATCACCCTGGTGAAGCAACTATATGTACATATATTATGTTGCTTCAACCTTTATCTGTATCACCCGCTATAAATATCCGCGCCCGCTACTGCACCACACGTGAAAGTATCCTATGAATTATGTACATAAGAATACTGACATGTGATGAAACCTGCTACGTACACTGCTGCTAGAGGTGTAACACCCAAATAGACGTTGTAAATAACCGCTATAGATAATCGACAACTTATGTTTACTTGATATGATTACCATACATGTTGAGAGATTTAGTTTGCTTGCTCTCTAGTTTGATACATTTCTTAGGTATCCTTCATATATCAAGAAGAAAAGCAACACTCTACAGATCATCTACGCTCTACTCTAGGAGAGTAAAGACTTCTTTCTTTTGTTCCGCATCCATAGCATAGAGCTCTTGCTGCAAGCAAGTTGTCGGCAACTTTGCTTCACTTGCCTGCCGCTCACATTTACACCAAACTACACTACTTTCACACATACAATAGGATAGGATACCTTCCTCATCTTCTTGTCATTTTTCTCCTCACTTTATTTACTACTTCTTGAGTTTCTCCTGCTTCGCCACGGCATACTAATAAGCTGGGGAAATTCCGTTTTGTAATTATATTATATTATACCATGGCCGAGACTAATAAGAAGACATACGGTTCCATAGAGGAAGGGAATAACAATAATAATAATGAGTTTGATGAGAAGAATACATATTATTTGTCTGAGTCAAGATTTAATTGGAGTACATTTGGGAGAGCAGCTATACCAATCGTCATTGCGCTAATAATAATGGGTGGCTTCTCCTATGGTATGGGACATGGGTGAGCAGTATAGTCTGTATGTTTTGTTTTGATATTTACGTATATTCTTGTCTAATGATTTAACCTTTTATTCGCAATATATCCATACGGTACTAGTTTCAATCATTTCTACGGACCACCAAGAGGAGGTTTAGATAAAGACGATGATAATAATATCATGTCAGATGAACCTTCAGTTCCACATCAGTCTACAGTTATAGATCACGATAACGATACTTCTAAAGATAAAAAGAGTAGTGGCAGTAGTGATGCACAATGTTCAAAGCATGATAAATGTGCTGCATTGGGGCTAACTGGACTTTGCTGTCCAACACAGAAAGATACAATGTTAGAATGTTGTTAGTTACAATGCTTTGGGAACATCAACCATAAAGATTGGGGAATAGTATTGAAATGCATTCCATAATAAATTTTGCTTGGAGATTAGGATCACTCTTAATTAATAAATGTCGAGTGTTCAGTGTCAATATTGATGAGAGGAATTCGATGGGGGCGTTGTATATATTAGATTATCGTGTTTGTCTATGCTTTTGACTTAATGCAAGACGCCCATGCTCAAATTGATTCCGTTTAATCATTAATAAAGTTTAGTCTGTTCAGCTCTAGTTAGTATAAGTACTCTCGTCTCGCTAATTTATTCATGCATATTCCTATAATCGACCAACTATCAGTATTCAGTATCAATCGTAGCACTTGAAACTACTAAATATGAATCAAATATCATTTGGCAAAGCTTCTTCGATATCCTTCAAGTT
>Ga0214477_100469_pt1 | contig 28019 bp, 20 predicted proteins | sample M1_20Mar14CPVII9_FD_165058 | JGI IMG/M metagenome (GOLD analysis project Ga0214477, IMG submission 165058) | Marine eukaryotic communities from Monterey Bay, California, United States - M1_20Mar14CPVII9sort6BwellC16 | ecosystem: Environmental > Aquatic > Marine > Unclassified | place: USA... | reverse complement strand
GCCATTGGAAATTAAAGCGTTCTATGATGTACCAATGGCAAACATTGAAGCTGTACTACCCAAGAACAAGCTAGTGTTTAAAGCAGCAGATGCCATTGTTTTTGATTTAGTCAGTGTCTTCAGTTTCTTGGCAATTGCAGGGTCGGTCAAATTCGACAGCCCAAAGCTTGATCTCATTGCATTAGTATCGTTGGTATTCTTCGCAATAAGGACTTTCTTTAGATATTCCAACAAGTACGCACGATATGATTTACTTGTTAACAAGTTCTTGACAAGCAAATTATCACATCGAGGTCCTGGTAAGTTGAATGTATGTGCACGAGTCTTTGTGTAGGTAGTTTGTATATATCTTATGTATACTGCAAATCATATCATAGGCGCTTTGAAGTACTTAGTTTCAGAAGCCAACTCAAATAAAGCGATGAGAGCCATGTTGATCAGAGATTGGTTGCTCAATGGGGACATCTCCAATCGAATCATTGGGTCGATAGACGATACCACCATGGAGAGTGCAAAGCGATATATTAGTGATTTGACCCCTCTCGGAGCATCACAAATTGATGTCGATATATCATCAGCAGTTGAAGACTTGAAGGAACTCAGTCTAATCGATAATTTTCAAGCCAAAGAGGAAGAAGAAGCACAAGATACACTCAAGCAACTATGGAATGAAGCCTATAAGTAACTCAAGAACCCATGGGGAATTGTATTTACATATATTATACTACTTCAATCTACACGATCTTCACAAAACAAGTCAGATTGGCAGTGATACTTGACATCTACAGCAACAACTTTGAGACACCATCTATTTATATAGGATGTAGGCATACGCCTGGATAGTCTTACGTTCATGGCCTCTCCTCTGGTCCCAGTATTGGCCATCTTCCTTTGAAGGAAGACGAATGTTCTCCACACCTGACCAAGCATTTTGCTCAAAGAAGAAGGCCCTATCTTCAGGCTTGGCACTGGATAGGATGATCATTACGCCGTGATCTTTTTTGAGTAGACGGAAACATTCGGACATCATTTGTTTGGCGCTTGCAATTGAGCCTTCACTACACAAAATCATATCAAGCGTCTTTTTGCAGATTATGATATCAAAACTCTCATCCGGGTGGGGAATGTATAGTGTAACATCTGCTACTTCAAAAGTCATCTTGGGCATAGGGGCAACACTTTCAGAAGCAGCATGATCATCACGAGTATCTACCAAACCTAATTGGTTTTTAAGCCTCATTCCACGGTCAAGACTCTCCTTGAGATCAACAAAAAAGTCAGATGTATACTTTTCTTTCAACTTGTTGATAACAACACTTGAGTAATCAACGTTGACAATATCTGTATATCCATCTCGCAACATATGTTCACCTAACAATGAATTACCACATCCTACATTAAGAACACGGCAATTCTCCTTCGAGGGAAAGTACCTTCCCCCGATTTGACTGACTTCTTCCTCTCCTTCAACTAACGGTGGGAAGTATAGAGGTCGTCCGGGATAAGGCCAGTTGTTAAGGGTGTGTAACCTAATATCACCTCCAAGAGGCGGAGCTGAATTGTGGCACAAGAACTTTGGTGATAATAAATGTTGAAAGACACTGTACCCAGTGACTATCCATTCCGCTGGCTCTGTTTCTAGAGTATATCTGTTGTTAAAGCGTGGATAGATCATGTGAGTTCATGATGTATAATTATACGGGCAAATTAATTAAATCCCCGTAGAATACAAGCCAAGCGGCACGCAGACGTTATCCTTACCGTTCATCCCAGTACGATTGTTTCCCATATGAACTCATTATTGTCCTATTATAGAATAGTGGTGTGCAGGCTGGATTGTCCTTTTGATTAATAAAGGAGAGTAGGAGTTTCTTTCTGTTGGGTGTGCTTGCGTCTGTTGAAAAATGAGTGGTGATTTTTTTTTTCCTGAGAGGAGTTTCAGTTATTGAGTCGTTAGTGACTGAAGCTCATTTTTTTCTGAACCACGCTCATCACAAAGAAAGAAGAATCTCATCTCCACCAATTATCCAAGGGCAAAGGTAATAAATAAAGAACAGAAGAAATATTATCAACGCCGATCGATACGCTGCCGCTGCCGCAAGCACGCGTATATTTGGTTTATTTTAATTTATTACAAGACAGATTAAGCTATTTTTTTATCAAAGAAATGAGCTCAATGACAACATCAAAGCCAGGGGCTGTCAGTCTTTTAGACAAGTATGCCCAGATTAATACCAGAATTGAGGAGGCACGCCGGTAAGAATTCATATATTATTGTGTATTGTATTTTATTTATAAACAATGTATATTATTCACTCTCTTTTCTATTAACAATAAATTATAGGGGTGTCGCAGATGTTAGGTTAAAATTAGAGCAGAAACAAGAGAAGATCTCCAACATACATGATAAGAAAGCAAATATGCTAGAAGAAACAAACATGGCCAAAACTGAGGAGTTGGAACTAGTTGCTCGACTCAAGGAGGTTAAGATTGAGTATACCGACAAAGAAGAAGAGAAAGATCGTGCGTTAAAGGAGCAACGTCTTGTCACGTTGGAGCATGATGGAGTTAAGAAACGTATTGAGACTGAGGTAAGCTTTTAGTTTGATTGAGTTTGTATCATATCATATTCACATATAAAATATCACACCTTCATTAATCCCTCCCATTCCCAGAGGGTTGCCTTTTTGGAACGCTGCCGAGAATTCAGGGCATCTATCAAGAAAACAAGGATAGAAGCTTCCCTTTTAGTATTGGATGGAGGGATTAACTTCGGTGTAAAGGATGCCTCCAATGAGAGCACTGATCTTTGGCGTAGATTACAAGACGACGATGATGATGATGCTAGCTCCGAGTCGGAGGATGACGATACCAATACTAATACAAAGAAGAGGAAGCACAAGAAAGTTGATGAGGAAATGGAACAAGTCGTGGAACATGAAAGAGAGACTCGGCAGGCATTGATTGAGGCAGAATGTGCACTACACACCGAGAAGAATAAGAATGAAGATGCTGTCAAGAAAAGCAGGGATCGTGCGCGCCGAATTACACAACAAAGGGCTCAACTGCAGCGTCATCGTAAGGAGGTAGAGGAAGCAGAACTTGAAATCCAGAAAATAAAGGATGATATCGTTTCTTCTAATCAGTTGGCCAACACTTACGAGAAAGAGTGTCACAGGAAGAAACAAAACCGTCAGGCTTCGGGGAATAACAATGGATCGTACAGCAACAACTTCAACCCTCCTCATGAGGCATCAAGATCGTCGTCAGCAAACAACAATCCATACAATCAATACCGTACTCCTCAAACTACAAGTGTATCTTCTTCTTCAGGGGGATATCAACAGCAAGGATCTAGGGGTGGGGGAGGAGTTTCTAACCCATACAACAAAGCTGGGGGTAGAAACAACAACCCATATGTCTCTAATTATAACTCAAGAGCTTCTATCAATGCAAACAACAGGAGACAGATTGGCCAGCAGCAGAATAACGCCAAGAATGGCAGGCTGGGGAAGAACAATGCACCACAGTATGCATCTGATATGTTGCACGGCATCACACCTGAGTATGGAAGTCAGCAGCAACGTGGCAGGGAGGGTACTCAACATCCTCATCGAGGACGTAACATTCGTAACCAGAGGCAGTTTGGTACAAGTGTGGGAGTATCTATTGGTGGTGATACTGGTGAGGATGAAACTGTGTCGGACGAGCTGAAAGAGTGCATGGCAGCATTCTCCAACCCTGCAAGTTCTACCAAGAACACAAAGGAAGACGACGATGATATCTCTGATGTATCTAGTGATAGTTCTGACGACGAGGATCTCTTGTCTTTTGACATCTTTGGCAAAAAATGAAATGTTTGTCTTTTTGATTGGTGTTTTACTTTAGATACATCATACTCGAGCAGCCGTTGACGACTTTGGATCACGATTATCTGTTACTCTTCCGCTGCTGTATAATCGAGTAAAGGATATAATGATGCCCGTTTGTCTTGATTATCCGTTGTATTTCAAAACTCTAACAGAATACCACATCGACATATATCTATATTGTACAATTGAGTATCCCCTCATATCACATCACAAATTACCAAATCATGACAAAGCATAGCCGCCCAAGAAGAGGAATAGGAAGAATCCAAGACTTCCCCAAATTAGTGTATTCTTCTGACCACTTGTCATGGCATTAGTACCAAATCCGTATCCCTGATTAACCTCGAATCCAGGAATTGTCTCTACAACTTCATTGAACCCATCTTTACTCGCACGGCATGTAGGACAACGCCAATTACTTGGTAAATCCTCAAAGGCAGTACCTGGCTTAATCATACCACCAATAAGGAATGAGTCACCCTTCTCGGGATCATACTCCCAATCACAATTAGAACATTTGTGAATACCCGTGCTACGTTTCATGAATACTTCTTGTGCTCTTAATTCATCTGCCTTCTTCTGTTTCTCCATTTGCAATTTAGTAGCTGCATCCATTGGTACTTCCTCCTCTTCTTCAATAGTTGCAACCGATGATGTTGTTGATTCTTCTGATTCACTCATTCTAAGCGATATAGTATTAGTATAATGTATGTTGTGTTGTTGAAAAGATGGAGTGACTTTTGATATCGATGCTGGTGGTGCAAATGCATCCCCGAAGCCGACGGCTATGCATACTATTGCAGCAATTAGATGTAGGCGTGGCGACATATTAAAGGTAATAGGTATGATCAGAGAAGTAGAGTTATTATGACAACTTTAGAGAGAGTTAGTGAGGAATGATTAAGTGAGTGTATGTGAGTTGTTGATGAATGAGTAATGAGGTGTTTTTCATGGGCATGGTTATTTGCCCAGCGGTATCCTTTGCCCTTTGCTTGCTCCACACTCTCAACTGGGTACTTGTCCAGCAGCTACTAATTGTAAAGTCGCAGCCGGCCGTGGCCTCATATGCTTTGCTTCCCTCTTTCATTCACTGGTAGTATGAACACTGGTAGAATTCATATGCTATTTCTCCTTCTTCACAAGAAGTGTTAAGGTGTTCTAGTAGTGAAGGATACTTTACACAACTCAAATCTCTAGCTTATAAATCCTTTTGTATAATCTTCTACGCATACAAGATCTCTATATCAAGTAATATCTATTAGGCACAAGTAGCACCAGTCTTTCTTGAGAACAAGTCTTTACATGGCCAGCCATTCTCCAATGCAATGTGACCAATGAGTCGTCCGTCCGACTGTCTTGGCATGAATGCCGACCTATAATCAGCTTCCATTAAGCATTCAACTACATCTCGTACCTCTTCATTGCATAGCTTACAATCACTTGCCTTACTCTCAGCAAGTGTTTGGAAGACTGTTCGGTTGCCATCGGTACCATCTCGAACAGTAAACTCGGCGGGTATACGCTGTCCCATGACACGAAGCACAGACCACACACCGTACGGTCGACAATGGTCAAGACCCAACTGTGGTGAAGTCAGACAACGTATCCATGCATGGACAGGATGGAAAGGCGTGACCTTGGGTTGAGCTTGTTGTCGAGGAGGAGATGTCGACGATGCATACTTCTTAGCTGCCGATGCCCGAGCCTCGGCGATTGCCCGTGGGGTCTTGGGTGACTCGTATTCTTCAGCTTGCTGCTTGTCAGTCGGCGGAGTTTCGGGACCTTTAGCTTGTCCTCTTGTAGACTGAAGTGATATATCAACAGCATAAAGTATATGCAAAAACTTCTCCCACCGCTTCTCCTTCCGTTGTCGCTCTCGTTGTTCATGTGTCTTTGGTGGTCTTCTCGTCATCGATGATGTAGTACCAGTACCAACTGCTCCCAACTGCTGTGGCTGCATCATCATATTATCATCATCAGACATTTCAGATTCATCATACCCATACATTCCACCCTCACTTCCACCCAATAAATCATTATCATTCCTATTATTACCCTCATCGTCGAAGTGGTCGCGTGCAAAATCATCAACTATCTCAATCAATGGACTGTCGAGTACATTCATTTGCATATTATCATGTAATGTGTATCCCATATCATCTGCTAATGGCTTACCATCTTTATCCCAAGGTCGTTGAAATGCACCGATTGGATACCATTTCAGTAGCATGGCTGTTGTTTTCACAGGGATACGACGTTCGGTTATCCATCGAATTGGATTGTGTCCTGCGAACATGCTCGTATTATCTTCGTCTGGTGTTGTGCTTGTGGGAGGTGAAGCACTACCATGTGATGACTCGTCACTGCTATTGCGTTTGAGATTACCAGTGGTTGTTGTTTGTTGTTGTAATTGAGCTCTCTTCTTTTCGGCCTGCTTCTGTTGTTTCATCTTCTTCCTCATTGCCATCTCAGCTACTAACAGTAACCTTAGTACTAACATGGAACTAACTTTGCTCTCGGCAGCAATCTTTAATGCTGTACCTTCAAATGTAACATCTAATGCCCCTTCGGGATGTGCTCTCAACACAGCTTCTACTGCCTCCAATGGTGGATCATACTTGAGCATGGCATGTAATGGTTTGTAAGTTAGTATGTGATTTGATTCAGGACTACTATTGCTACCACCGACTCCGGTAGCTGCTAATGATGCAGAAGCATTTCCCACTGGACTAAAGTATGGTTCTGCAGCCTCGTGTGGATGACTCTTGGCACGTTCAATAACGGCAGTCCAATCAAATCGTAACACCTCCTTTAATGCTCCAGGATCGTTGGAATCGAATCTACCTTGTATTCGTAAACAATCTTTTGGTGGGATAATCTTTCGTAATGATAATGGTGATACTGGTGAGGCAAAGAATTGGGAACTAAAGTCTTCTACTTCAGATTTGTTATTGTTTTGGTTATTGATATTATTTGATGTACTAGTTGATTCTGTGGTTGATGAGTTTAATCTTCTGCGCTTATTCTGTGGCTGTTGTTGTTGATTATCACTACTATCATTTAATTTTAACTCTTGATTGATACTAGCTGCACTATCATCAAAGCTATGTGTTGGACTGTGTGCCACTGGGGCAATTATTGATTCATCTTGTTGTTGTTGCTGCTGATTCTGTTGTTGTTGGAAAGAATTACTCCGAGCTAGAGCTTCGACACCAGCCGCCTGCTGCTCCTCAGATGATGGACGTCTATTCGTTGGATATGCATTATGACGAGTTGGTGGTTGATCTGTTGTTGGATTTTGCTTATGTGGTATCATTTTACTACTACTTGGACTATTATCTATCGTTGTTTCCTTGACAGATAATGATGGGTGGTTCTGTTTTGCTTTGATCTTTTGACTCTTTGTATAGTGTGGGTTCATTATCTATATATGTAATTCTTATCTCCAATATCTCGAATACCGACGGCAGTAGATATCAACAACTAAATAGAGGAGGAGGTAAATGAGTTTATGATAGTATTGCAATCAACCTGTGATGACTCTGGAGATGTCTATCCTCTTACAGTATTGTTCTACTGTCCAATTGCAATGTTTGACTATCTCTACTACTACTGAATTGATCGTGATATATCCGACTATATTATAGATAGTAATCGTAGTTGCCTAAACCAATATGTACTTCACAGTCGTCAAACAGGCCACAAGTTGTCACTTTAGCCTGATGTAATACGATAGAGAAGTTGTAAATTATGTGTATCGTATCACTATGAGAATTGTTTTGATTCTCTTACTTGTCAATGGGTATTAATATTATGATCTGTTCACCTATTGCCATGATGAAGCTCGTGAATGCATGATGAGCTATTTGCAATAGTGCCCTACATATTCATATTGCTTGTTGCTCATCAATTGCCCAATTTTATGAGAAAATGATGAGGACAATTATACCAGGCTGGGGTCATTTTATGATAATTCTATCCGAAAGGCTGTGTGTTAAAACTGCCCTCCGAAATAATTGAACCGACCCTTTTTGCTTCTCTCAAAACACAATCAAAAGATCAACAGCCAAGGACCACACTCGTTGGCCGGTTACCACAATAGAACCAAATGGGTCAAAGTGCCAACTTGGGGTCATTTTGATTTTGTAATTGCTAGTGATGGGTAGGGCTCAACTTTTCTCTTCTGACTTCTCCTTGACAGGCCTGACTATTCTGACAGTAGTATCATATTGGCTTGAATTCTACTTCAAGTTACAAATAAAATGGTAAGAAATTGAGCATACGAAATGATGTGATATACTTGCAGTTGCAGCTTCAAAGATGAAGGGGTTGTATCATTAAGTCATAGAGTATCATATCAAGGACAGATATGGTACTTATCAGTAGTTTATACGAACATATTTACATATGCAATAGCTGGTAACATACGGATATATCCCATTTGAGAAGATGCAACCTACCTATGAGTGTACCTAGCAAGCTCTCGCTCGGGCTCTTTCGTTCCTGGGTCCCGTTTGTACTAGCGACTCACTTTCCCATTTTTTCTTTATCTTCTGCCTGCTTCATTCTGCTAATGTTAATACGAGAGGTGATAATAACCCTTATCCTCTCCTATCATATTGTTGGTACCCCCTGATATATAACCAATTATAATTATCATGGATGAAGCCGCAATTGAACTCCGCAGTGCCATCAATTTAGCCCTCTCACTTGACCAAAATGTAAACGAACAAAATTATTATCATCAACATAATAACAACAATCATGAATTGGAACTTGGTATTGGTGGTACATCCGAGGGTACATACATCTCCTCTCTATCCGGTTCTTTACCTTCTGAACGATCAAATGCATTAGCATCACGCAGGAAAAATTATTATGATATCAACAAAAATATTATGAACAACAATAACCACAATAATATGAGGAGTGAAGATGATAACGGTATTGTTAGTAGACATACAATGCAAAGACAACGTATACAAGCTGCTACACGTTTAGAAAATGCAGTTGCTAATTATGAATTGGCAGTGTTTAATTATTACAATACTCAACAAACTGGTGTACCGCCATCATCCCATCACCAAAATAATACTATCATGAATGATGGTTCATGTAATGACGAGCAGCAGGATATTACTGATTTACTTGTGGGGTTACTCACAGCTGTGCCTAGAAATCTTTTACAACATTTAGATTATTTGGATGAAAGGGCACTTCACAATAATCCCCAGGAGGATGAGGAGTATTTTTCATCCATGGAACAACTTTGTTATAACACCGCTTGTATTTCATCAGATATTATACGAAAGTACTTTGTAAGTGCTGCTCTAAATCTCAACATGAATAATCCACCTACACTTGAAGATCGATATGTTAATGAATTGGTAGATGAAGTTGTACAGATTTGTAATACCGATCAAGAAGGAAGAGGTTCTGGGTCGAATATTGAACCAATTATTAGGTTATTAAATACATTATCTGAGGGACGTGATATCGAACGTGCATTATCCGAGAGAGAGAATGGCAGCTTTGATAGTACTGGTAGTTTATCACTCTTCTTGTGTGTACCGTCCAAGGATGCACTGTTGTTGGGGCACACTCTCATGTACCGTTATCTATGTGATTTAGAGGATCAACAAGTGGAATCACCATCTAGTAATGTTGGGTACTTTGTCTGCTATCTACTTGAACATTTTGCCAATGTTACCCTTGAAGAGATGGGATACAATTCATTTGATGAATGTAAAGCTGGGTTATTCGATTCATGGTCTGATAGTGTTGATGAGCACATGGTTCGCAGATTGAATGATGAAGAAGTGAAAGACGTCCATACTTTACTTGTTCGATTTCATGTTGCAAGTATTCAATCTTCATTCCATCTCATTGATAATGCAGAATCAGTTATCAGTACTACTATTGGCGAGAGCAAGAAGAAGGAGAATACAATTGACAATGGCACCATTGAAAGCCTTGTGATCACTTTGCAGGAGACTATCCGTCACATGACAATGGTTGCTACCGCCACCGAAGTATTGGAAAAGTTGGGCTTGGAACACGATCCAGAAATACATTCCATATTCAATCCACTCATTTCATCCTATACAAAGTTTACGGTGTCTGCGTTACACAATGCATTACTGTTCTTACGAGGGTTAAAATGTGATAGCACAAACGAAATCGAGGACTTGAGTATTCTGGCTGATGACTTGCTCTTTCGGCTTTGTGGTGTTAATATTGGTATCGATTTTCTCAAAAGTAGTCCCTCCTCAAAGGGTAAGGAAGAGGTACTTACCATTGCTTTACTCCGGGCAATGAACACTCAATGCATCTCAGGTAAAGCGAGATTCCTACTTGATATTGCAGCCGAGTATGCCTCACAACTTACTGACAATAGAAATTCGAATATCGAGCCTACTCTCAAACGGCAGCGCTTTAGCTCTAGCATGAGAAGTGACCACACGATGCATAGCAAAGATTTATCATCTTCCGAGGAGATGATGGATATTATTCTTGCATGCCTAGCCCTCTCTCACTCCAACCAAGATAATGAACATCCTGATTCGACAAACTTGAAACAAGCATCCTGCATTACATCGGCATTGATCTTTAGTCAAGATAATGTCGGTAATGGGCAAGCAAATGCAGTTCTCGATCCACTCAATCCTTGGCATACACTGCAAGTCAAACCGTTACAAAAGTTGGCCTTGAACGATGCGGAGACTCCGGGTATATTAGCATATTCAAAGTGTACTCCCCATCTATTGAGTACGAAGTTATTATACTAGATAGTTAACTTCTATAAATGTTTCATAACATTCAAACATCAATAAGCATTTTAATGATATTCAAAGTAGGGTGGTTTAACATTTTCTTGTCATACATTAATTCCATGCCAAATTTAACCCAACTGCCTCCTTTCTATTCCTACATAATATTATTGTACCATCAGATCTATTTAATCGATAACTCTAGTGAATCGTTAACATTAATCTCTCATTCCCCAAAGAAGGAATGTAATTAATGTGCATCCTTCTGAGCAAATCTTAATCCGCAATAGATACATGATACAGGCTCGCCACCTCTTGAACCAACTTTGATATATTCAATGGGATGACCTAATGCTCCCCCGCCACCATCACAAATTGCAATATCACCCTCTACTTCAATAACTGGTACCTTTTTTATTAATTCAAGTCCGTTTGATCGATGCTTACCCAATTTATACTGTGATGTGTTTTTTATTTGTAGGTATGATGATTTATGATTTGTTGATATATATATATATATAATTAGTATAGATACGAAATACGACATAAAATATGAAGTGACATCAAAGGTAGAGAAGGAGTGTTTAGAGGCTTTATTAGATATACAAACATCATACAATAAAGCACAAACACAAACAAAAATAGTCACTTACAATACTTTCAGTTCGTGACATGCGGTTGAGTGATTTATCCTCTCCCGACATTTGTGAGTCTGATACGGGTGTAGACATTGCTCTCCTAGATATAGAGGCAGCAATTGGCCTTGCCTGAGTAAGGCGTCGTAGGACAATAGAGCCGACCATTATTACAATATGGTAGTTATTGTATGATAGAAGGAGAAGTATTATTTGGTATCCTTTGGTATCCTACAAACAACAACTTTGTTCAGGTACTGTGGATTGTGTGTGGTGTTGTGATGTTATTGGTTTGCTGAACAATAATCATATTCACGATGTACAATATTGAAGAGACGACGCTCTTGCTGTTTATCAATAGATAGCTGTTAGTTCAGTGCAGTTGAAAATTAAACTGTGTATAAAGATACAAACATCACAGTCACAGAAAAATTATTTAAGTTGATAAGCCTTTGTAAAGTTATTAGAAGAAGCAATTAGATATTAATTGCAATCGGGAGGAATATTGTAAGAAGCAATTAGATAGTACCATAATTTCAATTGGAAGTGACATTCCCAGTTATCAAGTACTATTTTATTATAACTAGTCCAACCACAAAACAAACAAACATAAAAATGGCTCCTCCCAGACGTAGAGTAGCAGCTGATAATAATACTCCTCAGGATAAAGCAGCAGACAATCAGCAATTGTCACCTGAAGCACTCTCACTTGCACAATTACGTCAAAAAACTATATCACATCCAACCCAACAAGTACAAATTACAATGTATATCCCACCACATTCTGTTGGGGCTGTTATTGGAAGGGGTGGCCGTACGATTGTAAGTGTGCAACGAGAAGCTATGCGTTGCAATGCGGGTCACGTAACACCTATACGCATTAGTGTGTTAAATGATAGTACCAATACTACAAGAGAGGATTATCATCAGCAACATAATAATAATGAGAGCAGTTCAGATAATAATCATGTTGCTACAGATGGGTATAATAATACTACATGGAACCACAATAGTGATGATCAAACTGAATCAATTGACGAAGATGATGAATGGACTCCGGTAGTTATTAAGGGTGATCCTGTGGGTTGCTTCTCGGCATGTCGACAATTAGTAACCATTGTGGAGGAAGAGAATGTTCCAGAAATTGTGTTGGACATTCCAATTCTCAAGTCAAAACATAACATGGTGGTTGGTAAAGGTGGTATCGTATTGGCCGCATTAAGTGCTACTAATGAAACTCGAATTATGGTCCCACCGAATGAATTTATGTCCAATGTCACTGGCCCTGAAGATAACATATGGAAGCAACGTGAGGCAGCCCAGAATGATCCCGGCATGGCAATGTTGTTTAGTAATAATGATTCTGGTAATGCAAATCCGAATATTATGGAACAACCAAACACAATTCCACCTAACGTCATTCAATTGGAAGGGGATATTGATAAAGTTGAGCGTTGTTTAGTAAAGATGCTAAGTATCACTGCAGGAGAAATTTATACCCCAACAGGTGTAATTGTCACTAATAATAAGAGTGAGACCACTCAAACCAAAAGTGCAGCAGCAAAGATTAATAAGGAGGATGACACGTATGCTGAAGCAGTTATAGTAAAGATCTGGACACCGAATTCAAAGCTCTTAAATCTTGGGAAGATTCGAAAGGTACAGAGAAAGACTAATACAGTAATCCGAAGGAAGAAGCTTCGGTTCAGAGGCAACATTGACGGAACATCTAGTGTTTCAATAGTGAACGAGGAAGGAGAGTCCGATGATGACGACGATGATGATAATGAAGGGGGTGAAACGGTAGGGGAAGAAGAAAACGATGGAGAGGAGGAGGAGGAAGAAGGGGAAGTAAAGGATGATGATGACGAGGTATCAGGTCCCAAGCAAACGGCAACTAAGTATATCATCACAGGTAAGACGGAGTCTGTGAAATCGGCCGCTACCCAGTTTGAGAAGATACTAGGCCTTGAGGCAGGCTCGGCTACAATTGATGATACAACACATAAGGTACGAAGTATGGCGAATGTTGATAGCGGGGATGACGATGGAGAGAAGATTGGTAAAAAGAAACGACCTAAGAAGAAGCTGACTAAAGAACAGAAGGAGGAAAATAAGAAACGGAAAGAGGCGAAAATTAAGGCAGCCAAGCTGGCGAAGAAGGAAAAAAGATTAAGAGCGTTTGCCAGGAAGAAGGCGCAGAAGCAGGCAGAGAAGAACAGTAGTGATGTATAAACTAGTTTAAGTGGCCGATCGAGATATTGAGTCTAATCTATTACCATAGGCTATCACGTGCTACTTATGCATTATGTGCTGTGTTATCTTTGTTCATGAAAGCTTTGGTAATGATACCCCGGTCGGTATCTCTGGTAGAAGAGGGCCGTGATCTGTTAGGTACGGGGCGTTGTCACAACGTTGTACCTTCAGAACTGTCTTTGTCATGCCATCATCACAATCCCGCATTGAGAAGCAGTCAAGTGCCCGGGCAGCCGCAGCGTTCATTGCCTGCTTTTTGGTTTCTGCAAAGAGAACAAGTGAGTTAGTTGAAGGATTAAAGGACACATCGGCGAATTAAGCTGACCACAACTTACTGTACCAATATGTTTTGTCCTCGACTACAACTTCCCCTCCACCTTGCTTTAGATTACCACAAGCAAAATGCTCTCCGGTTATAGGACAGGTAAATATTGAAGTGAACCTTATCTCGTGACTCTTTGCATCATTTGACCAGGTTGTGAAATAATCTTTCAATCTTTGAGCCTCTTCATTGTCTAGCCCTTTCTCAATATAGTATTGATATAATTCTGCTCTTGGAGCTACCGAGCCTTTATTCGAATCAGATTGCAGAGGCTCAGATGATAATGATGGTGTATCTTCTTCTACTTCTTCTTGTATCACTTTATGACTATCCCTACTTATTGGTCTGCGAGACTTAACAGCCTTCTTCCCTCTTTTGTTTATATCCCTTGCCGAAAGAGTTTCGTGGTTTGCATCATTACTTGCTGAGGCATACGAAGGGCGATCGGTAAAGGAATCTCTTGTGATGTCAAATGCCTCATCCTCCTCCACCGGCATCGACCCTCTTCTAGCGGTTCGGCTTGAAGTAGATTGAGTGGTGACCGAAGAAAGAGAGGGTCTACCTCTAGATTTATTCACAAACGTTGAACGCGTTATATCATCAAACTCTTCCTCATCTTGATCAGAAGCCTTTGTCTTTGAGGGTACTCTTTCTTCATTGGTCAGCTCAGAAATAGGGCCATTAATCTCATCCTCAGTTGAATCATCTGAACCTTTCTCATCTTCCTCATCAGACTTCTCCTTCTCAACATTTTCGCTAATACTCTTCAATAATGCTCGTCGGTGAGCCTTTTTCATGAACATTAAATCGTCCTCGACCAGTTGTTCTGTAAGAAGATCAATACTGTCAAAGCCATCATCGACCAAATGATGAAAGTAAGTTATTGCATCCTCCTCTTGTAAATTAGGCAAGTGAGATAATAGCCAGTACATAACCTCATCATACGATAGCTCTTTCTCCTCATTCGATAAATCCCCAAGGTCTGCAGAGCTATATGTTGTAGCAAACTGACTCATTGTCTCTTGTTGTCTCTCCTTTAGCGTTTTTGTATTTGCATCTCTCACAGCCGATGACGTTCGTGATAAGGGGCCATCACTCAATGGTGCCCTTGTAATATCAAAAGATTCGCTGTCCTCTCTGTCAGATCTTCTTTTCCTCCTTCTGGTACTAACATTACTTGCCATTTCAGTATCATAATGATCTCGAACCACCCTCTGTTCGGGAGGCATGACACTACTGCGTTTGAACTGTGCACCACTCATGTTATTTGTCTTCATATCAATGATATTGGACTGGAATACACGAGGCTTGTCGAGGAATGGTTGATCTTGATTCTCCTGTGTACCCGTCTGAGATGGTGCAACCTCTTTTTTCTTCTTTGTAGAATCTAAGTTCCAGGCAAATGAACTATTATCAAGAAATTTATCCGCCTCTTTTGGCACGCTTTCATTCACTACGCCCTTGGCAATCGTTGATGGTACTTTCCTTGATGGTGGTGTCAAGTCAAGATCCTTTTTAAACACACGAGGTTTATCCATGTATTCACTATCGGTAATTTCCTTTGCTTTAGTAGCCCTTTCAACCTTTGTGATCTTCCTAGGCTCTGGATGTCCTCGAAGAGATGCAATATCAGATGAAAATCTGTTTGCTACATCTTGATTTAATGCATCATTCTTTTGCACCTTTCGTGGCTTGGGATGTCCCCGAAGTGATGCCACATTGGATGAGAAGTTATGTGCTATATCTCGGTATGCACCCTCATATGATTTGGAAGTACTCTGTCCAGCAGTCGTTCCTCGACGGGATCCTGATCCGTTGACAATATCACGAAATGATTGCCTATCTCCAACGAAATGCTGCTTTGTAATATCAAATGACTCATCATCTCCAATACTATCATTTGATACCTCTTTTATCCCTTCCGTAACTGATTCAGTTCCAGTATTCACCAAAGTTGAAGGTCTCTCTGAAGGAAAGTTCATATCATCGAGAGAATCATCATCACAAACATCTGCACTACCAATTTTTCTCTTTTCATCATAGTATGTACCCGATGTTGTCCGTTCTTTTAAAGTCCCTGTATTTACTGATAAAGAAGGACGTTCCTTTGGAAATTGTGACATGATATCTAAATATCCCTCATCGTCATTCTGTTGTTTATTCCATCTAGGATTTTTAGCATTCATTTCAGATAATTGCGGCTTTCTGAATGAAGATTTATCACGTCGTTCTTCTGGAAAGGATGATTGTGTTATATCATAATGATCTTCTTTCTTTGGCGTCGTTGATGATTTTGTTTTCTTGGATGCTACTTGCTTTCTCTGTGATTGTATCCTTTGATATAAAGCTGATGCCCGATTGTCTACAATAACTTTTCTCTTTGTTGGGGAAGTAGTAGTAGGAGATTGTTGTTGTTGTGGTGGTAACCGATCATTCATATCCTTCAACTCTCCATCCTTGAATGCAGAAGGAAATGATGATGCAGCCTGCTTATTAACTCGTCTATTCTCAGGAAATAAATTTTGAGTTATATCCGAATACTGTTCCTCATTATCTTCATCACTTGTTTGTACTCTCAATTGCAATACTCTGCAACTATGAGAATAACTTTTACTATGCTGTGGTGATGTAATATGAAAGGTTTGTACTCTTGCAATACATATTATCAATAGCAAGGTATAATATCTCAACAACAACATGGTGGTGTATTGATATAATTTTTATTATTGTCGGTATATGTGATGTGAAAAAGAGAAAAAGATACGCTTTGGGGTATCTACTCTGGTAGTAATATCTGATTAAAGAGTCTACCTATTGATGATAAACTTGTACACCTGAAGCTATTGATTAATGCACTGTATAATCTCTTATCCGCCGGTTATTATGTTGACAGTTGTTCCTCTCCTCTAACTGAAATGATTTGATATCGTTCTTTAATTTACAATTTGCAAACATTAGGTGTAACTTGGATTTCAATCCAACCTCAATCAATACTTAAACTTTCAACGGAGAAGGGGCAAGGAGAGATTTGATTGATTTACTTACCACGAGCGAGTATATCGATCCATTACCACAATATATAATGCACTATGCAATGGTTTAAACATTCGGACGCAAAGGTGGCAAGTTCATCATCAGATAAGAGCAGCTCAGATAAAAACAACAATAACAACAATTTGCAATTAGCTAACATGTTTGGTAATGGTATACCCCGTATATTTAATAATAAGCAACCATCAGATCAACAGCAGCAACAACATAATTCACAACATCGTAGTAATTTCAAGGGTGCATTAGAACATATATCAGTGCCAGAAGTATTTCATAGAGGTATCAATGTATTCAAGGTAACGTCCAAGGGCAAGTTAGAAGCAGCTACATTATTACTATCAAAAGATAAGTTTATAATATCTGTATTACCCCGATCACTTAAGTTGGAACGAGTTGGTAGCAGTACATCATCCTCAACTCGTACGTCATTAAAACGACCAGGCATATTAAGTAGAGCACGAAGTAGTACAAACACAAGTTTGGGCACATCAACTCGTAATACTAGTTATGGAAGTGTGGGAACTAGTGGAAGTATTGGTACTAATAATTCAGTTGATGGATTGGATTCTACCTTTTCATTCATGTCGGTTGATGCCGAGAAGGTTGATATTGGATCAATTACTAGGATATCGAATGGGCAGAATACATTACTATTTGAAAAGGCTAGGTATGTTCATGTTGTCATGTGTCCGTATTTAATATGTGTCGCTATGCTATAAGTGTTCATCTCATATAATTTTTTTCCTATATCTTTATCAATACACAGACAACGAGAAAAGAAACAGACAATGTCAAAAAATAATGGTATACCTCTCCTTGATGAGAAGAGATCATTTTCTTTAATATTTAGAGGTGCAAAGACACTAGATTTAATGGTAGACGAAGGTGGTGATAGAGAACAGATATTGTACATATTGAACAGTATAGTTACAGAGTATGGACGGGCTAAAGTCAAAGTGGGGAATGAAGTACTGTTGCTAAGATATGTCTGGAATGATGTTGATCGGGATGACTCAAATACAATTAATGAAAAGGAAATGGGAGAATTATTAAATAGAATCAACTTTCAAGTCAAGGAAAAGAACCACAAAGCAGTGTATGAACAATTTGCTAGAACACTCGGTCTCCGAAAAGAACAACGCAAAGCTGGTCTTACATTTGATCAGTGCGTTACACTGCTACATAAAACAAAGCGTGATACATGGCAAGTTAAGCCAGTGACTCAGCTTTTCTTTGATATGTTTGGTCAATTTATGAACAATAACAAGGTTAGGAAGAAGGTGTCTGCCAACTCATTCTTGAATAATTTCCTCCAAACTGTACAAGGAGAGAAGAATCGAACATTAAATGATGTGATGGAGATTTTTGGAAAGTTGCATGAATTGGAGCTGGCCGATGTTGCAAATCACATTACACAACCAAATTATATTAGCTCGGAACAGTTTGAAGCCTACTTGCTGAGCCGAGGAAATGATATATTCAATCCAGAACGCGAACGATTCTCAAAGAGTGATATGACAAAACCACTATCAGAGTACTGGATCAATTCATCTCATAACACATATTTGACAGGTCATCAGTTGACCGGTCTATCTAGTGTAGAAATGTATACTAAGGCATTATACCGGGGATGTAGATGTATTGAACTAGACATTTGGGATGGAGGGAAGGATGAGTTTCTTGGAACTCCAATTCCTGTTGTTTATCATGGACATACGATGACATCAAAGATATTGTTTGAAGACATTATTAAAGCACTCCAGGTATTTTTGATGCTTCATCCCAAAACATACCCATTGATTCTATCACTGGAGAATCATTGCAGTTTACCATATCAGCAAGCTATGGCTACACAGTTAAAGTCTATACTGGGAAATCAACTTTATGTGCCCGACGAGTCTTCTCTCAAAGGACCACTACCGTCTCCACTACAGTAAGTATATGTGTTCATCTTTTCATTGTATTATCAATTCTGTATCTCAAATCACAATCTGCTAATTTCTTTCCAGGCTAAGGGGCAAAGTTGTACTGAAAGGAAGAAGACCAGTTGGAACAGCGGATGATTATGATACCGATGATGATGCAGATGATGACATGACAGAGCTTCAATCCATATGGACTGAGAAAACCTCAGTGACTGGAGTAAGTAAGCACACTTCCAATTTACATATACATCCAAATATCTAACCTCTCGTTACCGATCTTGACAATCATAGTCTTCAAAAAGGCAGCTTGAGACGAATAAGATTGCCCCGGAGCTCGCAAAACTGACTTTATTCCATGGCTCAAAGTTTAAGACTTGGGCTGAAAGTAACCAAGCCCCGTCTCATCATATGCACTCCTTTAGTGAGTCAAGAGTGACCACGTTATGTAAACGTGCTCAATCTCATAGGTGGATACTATACAATCAGACTCACATCTCACGAACGTATCCATCGGGTTCAAGGATAGATTCAAGTAACTACAGTCCCATACTAGCTTGGTCAACAGGGTGTCAAATGGCTGCTTTGAATATTCAGACCCCCGACGAGGCTCTTCTTGTCAATGATGGTAGATTCAGGGAAAATGGAGGAGTAGGATATGTATTAAAGCCTTCACTATTAATGATGAAGGATAAAATGGAATCCCGAGCAATATATGAAGATCCCCGATCGACACATCTTGAGGTTAAGATTCTTAGTGGATCATGTCTACCAAAACCCAGAGGTCTTTCTAGTGGCGAATGTATTGATCCATATGTCAAGATATCTCTATTCGACTGTCATGAGGGGAAGGAATTGACAACAAACCAGATGACGAATGCTGTATTTAATAATGGTTTCTCTCCAATTTGGAACTTTGAGGACTCGTTTCACTTTGATGTGAAGAACTCAAGTGTTGCCGTAATGCAATTCACTGTCTGGAATAAGAACTCATTATCAGACGATGAAATTATTGCAAGTTCAAGTGTTCCAATATCTTGTATGAGACAGGGTATTCGGAGCGTTCAACTATTTGATGAGAATATGACTCGAAGTGGAGCATTCGACTTTGCATCTCTGCTAGTTCTCGTCAAGAAGGAGGATAGTCAAGTTGAGATATAGACTTAAATTCTTAGAATGCCTAGCTTCAAGTACTTATACTTACCAACAATCCAGTAGTTGAGTTTATAACTTATAAACAGACTATCCCGTCCCCCCCCCCCAATGCAAAGGATACAGCCTCAACCATCATTCTTTAAAACAAAGGAGGCACATTTAGCCATCCCTTGAGTCAAAAGGAAGCACCCCACTCCGACCCTGCTACTTGCAATTGTATCCAGCCCCGAAATACGTATGCTGCAACTGTTTGCATGCAAGTAAATTCTCCCCTCCTATCCCCCCTTTTAGATAACCCTGGTATCCTTGCCCTCATCCCCCACAACCTTTGCAAACAATCTCCCCAGCCATTCCGTAATATTAATCCAGTATTACACCATCTACCAACAACCTAGAATGATAGAAATAAGAAACAGAGAATAAAACATATAAATAGACACATATCAAATCTTTTTTTTTATCATAACTTTACTTGTTTGTGGATAATTAATTTACAACACCTATCTCATTCATTTTAATGTGTCTCCATTGGAAATATTACACCACTCTGTATATCAAACCATTAAAGTAATTTAATACTTGGTCAAATTGACACCAAACTTCTTGGCTGCAGCATCAATAGAACCATACTTATTAACAGTCTTAATACCCTTGGTACTTAATCTCAAACGAACCTGACGTCCCAAATCATCGGAGTAAAATCGTTTCCATTGTAAATTAACATTCTGTACTTTATGAATACGTTTATGGGAGAAGGTTACCACACGAGCCTTACGATTGGCTTTCTTACCAAGGAGGTCACATGCTCGTTCTCTCATTACCATTGTTGAGCGTGTTGATGCCTTGGCGGCGGGGGATGTGCGGGACACTATTAATGGGGTACCGGTAAAGGCGGTGGCAGTGGCGATGGCCAAGGCCAATAGGAGGGCGGTAATTCTAGACAACATGAATATATTGTTTAGTAGTATGTATGTAGTGATGGTTGGCGTGCGTCAGCCCTATTTTATTGTTGTCCCTACTATTGAGTTTTCACTACTGTAAAAAATGAAAACAAATGTGTGGCTCTCAACTCTCATTGTGTTTTTACAGGTTTACCTATCGGCATAAGAGCATCAGTGTGCTCGAGAGCAAAGAAGTATAGAGAAGAATTCTCTGTATATACTAGTGTTGATGTTAATAACAGCATGTAGTATCTGTGGTCACTGAAATTTCTGCACAAAACAAAAGAAGATTCGATATAACATTCATTATGTTATCAAGCTTATCAAGCATATCTCTACTAACAACATTAGTATCCATACTCATATCTTGTTTAATACCTCAAGCAACTGCATTTTCATATCATCATACAAGTATCGTAACATCCCAGCAACAATCATATACAAGAGATAGTACTACAGCAATTGCAATGAGCTCTTCTTCAACATTGACTAATGCCTTTTGTTTGCATGGTAAAACAGCTTTGATTACGGTTCGTCTGGTGGAATAGGAAAGGCCATTGCAAAAACATTTGCAGAAGCAGGAGCTGATGTGATAGTTCACTACAATACAAGACGAGAAGGAGCAATATCAACATATAAAGAAATAAATGATGACAAAGACTCTCCTGGTAAATGTCTTGGTATAATACACAGCGACTTCAGAGATCCAAAGCAAATTAATGAAATGTTTGAATATGTCACAAATAATATACTGAAAGACAATCGATTAGATATATTGGTGAATAATGCCGGGATAGTATCAAAGCTTGCAGTAGAAGACGATGACAACTTATCAACATATCATGAGACAATGGCTGTGAATCTCCATGCACCTGTACAGCTCATGAAGCTTTCTCTTGCACATATGAAGTCAACATCATCTGCAAAACGAAAGGGTGGGGTCATAATTAACAATACATCCATACATGGTAGTAGATCAGTCGAGTACATGTCAGCGTATGCCGCAACAAAAGCAGCTCTCGATAGTTTAACTCAAAGTTTGGCTTGCGAGTTTGCACCAGATGGTATAAGAGTAAATGCAATAGCTCCTGGTGTAGTACCTGTAGAGCGAACTGAGCAAGCCTTCAACGATCAAAGTGTCGTCGATATGTGGCTTCCACATTTACCTATTGGACGCTTAGGCTATGTCGAGGATATTGCACAAGCTACATTGACATTGGCGACGAACGAGTGGTGTACTGGTACGATTCTGACTGTTGATGGTGGCATGATGGCGAGATCAAACATGCCATTTAGACCAAGGCCACCAAAGCCAGAAGTGCAGGAAATAAGCGAGGCTCCTTCTTCTGGAGTCTTATTTGAAATACCAACGTAAATCATATCAACATTTGACGATATACTGGGGGGGATAGGGCTACTTAAGAGTCATGAACTATCAATCTTTTCTTCTTCTTTTCAAGACCTATACAGCTTCTAATTGCAGTATTGCTATTGTAACGATTGCCTCAGCTTTCTAATTACTGTAGCTGACCATGCTTGCCCAACTTATGACTTTGGACTCGTGACGAAAAAGAGTTCCACGTATGCAGTTTTCTCCTTTAATACTTCATAAAATTGCAACCTGCAACTTCAGTTAGTTGGCGTTAATATACCTTAAAGACGCGGTTGCTAGCTCTATATCCGCTGTATATCGTACATCTCAGTGTTTATAATGTCAGTAGTATCAATATTATCTGTGCTCGCGGTTATACTCATACAGTTATCACAATTTATTTGTCTAGCATTTCAACAAGCTTCATCGGTCTGCGTCACTCGTCCAACCTTCAATAGGTATGAGTATACTGATACATCTCAACTACGCTATAGAACTATTTTACCATCATTATCAATAATACCACCATCACATCGTTCATCATCATGTATCCTACACATGTCTGATAACAATGAAGAGAAGTCATCATCTGAGAGGGAATATGGTAGATCTGACCAAGCATCTAATGTTAAATTCTTTGAATTAGAAGATGCATTCGAAGATGACGGCGAGAATGTTGTCGGTGCCAAATTCTTTGGTGGTAATACAATTAAAGAAGAGTTATATGTCGAGGATGAAGAAGAAATGGCATTAGAATTACAAAATGTTAGTCCAGAGAAGGAAACTGAGTATAAACGATTTGATGATACGAATGCATTTCGTGATGAATTGGCTAGTAATGTTGGTGAGAGTTTACAATCTGCAATTAATGAGATTTTGTACAACGAAGAGAATGGTAGTGATATATCATGGAAGGAAGATTCATTACTAAGTTGGGATACACCATTTCCAAAATCCAAAAAGGCTAGCGGACAATCACCATTGAAGGAGTTGGCTGTATCGAAATCCTTTTACAATAAGTTGGATGTTGCAATTCTATCAGGTAATACTATTAAATCAGAGGGTGCAAATAGTATAGTAGAGATACGATGGGATATTGGAGCACTATGGCCTAATCCATGGGAATCAAGAGTATTACTAACTGGTACATCTACACTAACAATCCGAGAGGATAAAGACAATAATAGTATTGTATTATTGAAACAAGTGGATATGTTAGATGGGAAGAATCCAAAGGATGTTGTTGGCTCATTATCACCACAATTACCACCAAGATTTTGGGATATGTATCATATAGGAATGACACCATCAGCTGAGTTGGATCGTCGATTTGATTCTCCACTGGCATCTTCTTCATCTTTATCAACTGCTGCAAGCAACAAGGGAAAGAAGGGTCTGTTAGCAAGCTACAAAGTATCATACCTTCCACCTCGGTTAGTAACTGAGCCATCTCTTGTTGATACTAATGGTAGAAATGGAAGGGCAGCACAGACATTACCAAACCATGGATTCACCACTGGAAAGTCCGAGTTTGTGTTGTTTTGTTGTGTGTTATGGTGTGTTCAATATGAAGAACTCGGCCATTCGAGTACTTCATTTGAACTTAAATTGCCTTTATTTGATTGTCTTTGGAAGCCGCATGTACTAACATTTGTTGCAATCACTTCTCTTTCATCTTCTTAAACATGAAACGCGCATCTTCCAGCTATCAAAACAATGGGACCAAAGAAGGAATCATTCGTACCAGTTAGTCCAGTTGAGATTAGCATTTCCAAGGTTGAGGGTAAAGAAGGGGGTAGCTTAGTTAAATGGAGTGTACCAGTACCACCAGAGTTTGCATCCAATATTGAATTACCCCTTCCATTGATGGATGATATAGAAGATGTCGGCGTATCAGAGGAAGAAGATGGTTCATCATTGGCAACAATAACAACAGAGAGTAAAAGCTTGACTGGAAGACCAACCAAACCACCACCAAACCCAATTGAATCTCGAGAATGTAGTTACTCTCTTCGACCTTCCCGTCTAGTGGCAACACTTCCATTTGCAGGCAATCCGCAAGATGAAGAAGTGACTCAGTTACGACGACAGTTATACCAAGATGTGGTTGAAAAGGATGGATATACACCAAAGTTAGACCCGGTAACAAAACGCCCTATATTCTTCTTTTGGATGAATGATGCCAAGGCATGTTTTACTAGAGTTGGTGGATTGGGAATGGCTGTGTATGAGTGGAGGGGGTTCAATTCGAAGGCTAACGAAGTTGGAATCGAGTTGGAACTGTAAAAGTACCTTTCTAAGTTAAAGTAAGCGAGGTTGATCTGAGTAATACTATATAAGTTAGCTTAACAGAGTTTACAGTTCTTGCTTTGTACTTTCATCTATTGTGATAGTTTCGCCTTGTTGCATTTCACCAAATAGTAGAGTCAAGTTGATTCGACCCTTTGTGTAGCCTTTCTTAAATCTATACCTGTCTGTTTGATGAAACAGAGCCGAGTCAAATATAACTGCTCTGTTTGGCTTGTGCTATTGAGAATTGAATGCATGAATGAGTGAGAAAAGTACAGAGATATACAAGTTGCAACAACATAACAAATTATGTGCTTCAGTATAAATGTTGACTGCTATCGATCAAGAATTCCCAACAGATGTTACCCGGCAACTACTCCGGCTGGTGGTTCATACTTCAGTAGCCAAGCGTCATGTAATATCATCATAAGCACATTTTCGATTTCGTGTGTGTATACACAAAGTGGTGAACTTACCTTCACTGTTATGTTGGCAAAGTTAGTTGGCTTGAGTAGCGTTTCAACAACATAATCAGTATCGGTATTGTAATCCTGGAAATTCCAGTCTGACGGAGGCTTTGTCGTAAACACAACGAGCCCCCCTCCATACCCATCTTCTTCCAGGTCAGCATCATCTTCACTTAGCCACATATTAACATTCACAGCAGCTTGATCGGCGTGTAACCTAATTCCAGATTCAAACTCCGAGTCATACTTGTAGGCCCAGAGATACCTCAAGTGATGGCCTTTCATTATTCTTGGCAAGTTCTGATGTAGTTGCTTGGCTAGCTCGAGAAAGATCGGATCATTTAGTCCGTCATCAATATAAGCTCCCGTATACTTTCCAAACTCAAGCGGAGTCTTAGTCTGATACCAATGTGTATTCTTGAGTAGAAGCTCGCGGAGAAGTTGCAAAGTTGTTGGTGTAAGTAGATCATCTATAACAATAACTCCATTTGTGTCTGTCTTTCCGCCTGACTTTGTACAGTATGAATGACCTGATCCGCTATTGTGAAGATCAAAGCAACAATAGTCATCCTCTATACCTGTATTACATGGACTCCCCATATGATTGCATGTATCTTTAGAAGGAGGTGGTTGATCAGTTGGTGCACCAGCACGACAGCATGGAGGAAACATACATGCATCAGTATTTAAGCAAGCATTGAACTGTAAAAGACCAGTTGGCATCTCTAAACATTCACATTGGAATGAATGGTGTGTCTTCCCACAGCAGGTTTCCTGTCCTTTTGTACACTTGGTACCTTTCTTAGAACAAGGTGCACCTATGTTACATTCTTCTTGTGGGGATTCATCCTTTACTTTTGCAGTATTGGTTGATTGTATACTTTGATCTCGGCTCCTTTCACCAAACCATTGCCTTTGAATACCATCCCAATCTAATGTTTTGTTTAGTAAGCCACTCTCTTTCCAACTTGGATCTAATTCATCAGCAGTTGTAGAATATATCATTTTGTTATACACTTTACCAATCCCCGACTCGTAGTCTTCTTTTGTGAAGGCATATAATCCTTTAGTACGTTCTAATTCAGATAGGGGTGGTATGTTTTTCAATACCTTTTCATATATCGGTATCACTTGTTCTTCTAAATACTTTGATATCTGAGGATTAGATGATTGCAATTCCTTTACGAGATACCTCGCCTGATCAATATCTATATACACAAACAGCATAGAATCAGAATAAGTATATGAAACCAAAGCACATGACAGCACATGCACATCATTATATATCTACTCACCATGCTTTAATTTGTATTCGCTTGTGTATGAGTTACCACCCCCTCTTGCAACTAAAATTTGGGGCACTGTCTTGTCAGATGATAGATTGCGAGCACTACGCTCGAAGATATTAGACAATCCCCAATATAATCCATCTAGATCATATGAATCTGAAAAGAAATAGGATATGTCATCAGCTTCAATCAATTCTGGAAAGTACACATCTTCTGCAATTGATGATGTCTTGAAGAACACTGATACCAACAAAACTATAAATACATGGCTTGTTCGACACATCATAATGGTAACTATTTGTACTACTGTCTATATATCATCATCTTAATCATCTATATATCATCATCTTATCCATCATACATATCATTGAACTATTGATCAAAAATTGGCACAAAACTCAAAACTTGGTTACTCATTCAGTGGCATAAACTTGGTTGGCTAGCAATATTCCAGGTGTAATAATTCTTCATCTTGTAGCGATTATTTAGCATCTCAATGTATCGCTCGTAGCCTGCTTATGTTCTATAATGCCAGTTCGATTACATTGCTCTGTCTACATATATTGTATTGTTTACACTACACTATTATCTCAGTACTTCCAAGGACACCGCTTTCCAATCAACCGAAACAGACGCTCGTCATATGGTTGGTAAAAGTGTTCAAGTTCATTCCTCAGTGCATCTGATATCACAAGCAGATTATCAGTCGGTGCCTCATCTTCTGCTTCTTCTTCTTCTACCAGCATACGCTCTTCAGGTTTAGTATCAGAACTTTCTCCATCATCCGTTGACTCAACCTTGGATATATCTTCGTCATCTTCTTCTTCGTGTGACTTGGTAATAGTATCGTAGCCTCGGTGACCGCCGACATTGTATCTTACTACATCAGTTACATTTTCAAAGTCAAAAGCCGGAAGACCCAAGAAGCTAGTTATACTTTCCATGGTCGTTTCGGGTATGTTTGCCATGTCTTCTGTGCATACTACATGTATTCGATCTTCCATATCTATGACATCTGAATGTGAAAAGACTTCATACCACCATTCGAGAGGATGGGAATAGACCCCACGACCTACAAGGCTTTGTACTAATTGCAAGTTTGGTAACGCAAGAGTTTTATTGGGATGTAACTTGGCAAGATCAGTCCACTGTGCTCTCGGGACATACTGAGACCTTGTCGCCATGTAACATGCCTCATCTAGATTGACGAGAGGCGGCGAGTCTGAGGTGATATCATTTTTGTTCATATTTCTTCGTTGAATAGCCTCATAGAAGAATTGATCTGGCTTGGTTCCAAAGCGTTTATTCGTCCATTGCTCTCCCCTGCCGCCATACTCTAGACATTCTTTTAACATTTTCAACTCAGCAAATGCCAGTTCTTCAAACGAGAACAAGTGCCGTTGTCTGTAATACTGATCAGTTTTGCCCCCTGGAATACGATGACCAGATGCTGTAACGCCTCTACCAAGCTTGAGCGTCTTAATCGCCGGTTCAATGTAATTGTACTTATATGAAGAAAGAGCTCGATCAATTGGATCTCGGACAATGGCGATAATTTTTGGCAGAGATCGAACTGTCTGCTTCCAAGATTCGACGCTAGTACTATCTCCATCCACCGAGTCACCGCTTGGCTTCCAGTTTGGTGACATTCGTTTTACAATCGTCTCGACAACAGAGG
>Ga0214477_100468_pt1 | contig 28035 bp, 20 predicted proteins | sample M1_20Mar14CPVII9_FD_165058 | JGI IMG/M metagenome (GOLD analysis project Ga0214477, IMG submission 165058) | Marine eukaryotic communities from Monterey Bay, California, United States - M1_20Mar14CPVII9sort6BwellC16 | ecosystem: Environmental > Aquatic > Marine > Unclassified | place: USA... | reverse complement strand
TTTTTTGCTCACATCATATGATCGACTTAAACTTCTTCTTCTATAATAGGATTAACCGCCACACCCGAAATGGCACAAGAGACACATGCCAATATTCGTAAATGGATGTCCGATAATGTCTCACCCAAGGTTGCATCAGCCGTTCGTATCCAATATGGTGGTAGTATGAAGGGTGCCAATGCTACTGGCTTGTTAGCCCAATCTGATATTGATGGGGGATTGATTGGTGGTGCTAGTTTGAAGATGGATTTCTTTGAATGTATTAATGGTGTCCCATCTGCTTAAGTATAGAGAAAGAGGCATATAGAGCTGAGAGGGATAGAGAGATGTGTATTTAGGGTATTCCCTTCTTTGGATAGAGACAATACAAAAAGTTGGGGAGAGGGAATGCTCGCATTTGTGGGGTATACGAATAAGTGGATTATTGTATTATGGGGTATGATTATGGGTTATTTAGATATGAATCTAGCTAAACATAATGCCACTGATGCCCCCCCCCATACTGCCACTCCACTCATGCTAAAGGGTTTCCAACATATTCTATACGGTGGATCTGATTCTTGAATGTATCAAGGAGAGCCCACTCATCAGTAACTTTTGGGTCGTCCAATCTCATATCATACATCTGAAGAAGTGCCTCACGGTGTAAATATCGCCTCTGTGTTTCTTCCGACAATCTCTCTCCGTTATTCAACAGTGTATTATCATAATGGCAAAAAACAACAAGCCCATGCGTGGCCTCAATTAATTCATCAAATTGTGCTTGGTCAAACTCAAATCTCATTGTCATAAAGATCAGACTAGGTGCCATATTGTGCATGCTTATCACATCCATCTGTGAAAGTACCATGGAAAGTCGAATGTTTCTGAGATGTTGACAGCTTTTGAGTACCCTTTTAATACCAGTAAAAGTAATCTTTCCTTGGTAAGCTAGGTTGATTTCCCGAAGCTCTTTGCACGTTCTAGCAATAATCTTGCATGTCTTATCAGTCAGATGCCCCCCTTTGATATTTAATGGTCCACACAATAGCAGTACTTTCAGATTCGGAAGAGAGGATAGCAATACTTCCATATCACTGTCACGAAGTATGTGTTGATTCAAGTTCAGGCGAATTAGATGTCTGCATTTGCCGATAGATGATGCAACATTAGTCCAATCATTTCGCGTCCCCCTATTATCCCCTAATTTAATACTAATCAGGCTCAAACATTCGATGGTCTTTTGTTGCTGATTAATAATCTTAACCAAGTCTTTGCAATTGCTGAATATAGGATGAGTCATTTCTACATATTTCAGACCATGCAGTTCAGTCCAGACTTTACCACCATTAGTAAAGTCAGTAGAGGGATAACGACCCCATACCAGTGATTCGAGATTCCCCTTCCTCAAATGCAAGAATGATTGGAGTACTTCTGCTGACATAACTGTTTTATCTAAATTGTGGAGTAGTTTAATTTGTATGTGCTTCAAATTCTTCATATATCTCGAAGCGTAACTTAATACCCTATCTATATCGAATACTTGATCTTCACTTACTACTAACATATCGGCATCATTTGCCTTCCTACGGCATCGATTCTTATGAGATGGCCAATCTAATTTTTGACACTCTCTTGAACAATAAAGTTTGTTACTACTATTACATCCCGTGCATTTCTGCATACGCTTCTCTTCGGTCTCTTCTATACCACAATAGTTGCATTTGTATATTCGTGTCATGTTATTGTATTGTACTGTATTTTAGGCGGTTATAGTTGCAAAGAGATAGGAATTCAGATCATTGCAACTTTGCAAAATATTGTGTGGAGATTCTAATAATTTGTTTCTATACACTGATACTATAAATAAATAACCGTAGTAAAAAAAAGAAGATAATAGTAAAGATAAAGTGCAGGTAATAGTAAAGATAAAGTGCCGATAGTGCAGGGAGACGCCTCGTTTTGTATACTTATTATAGAAGACAATATATGCAAAAGCTTTCATCAGTTTTCATACAGAAAACTCCCTCTCAAGATAAATAAGATACCGATCGGTATCTACTCTCTCTTCTTCTCTCGGTACTATACCTACATACTCACGACTCTAGATCTCTACATGCAACACTATCTATCTGTCTAACTCTATATACTACTTATTCACTAAACTACATCCGTCTTGACACAATCTTTTTTGTGACCTGCTTTCCAATGAGCAATTTGGCATTCCTTCCCACAATAGTGGAAAAGTTTACACTTTGCACAGCGAGTAAGTTTTGCCATAGTAGCACTTTTGTTACATTGAGCACATGAACTCTTACAACTACCTTCAATCTGTTGCATGATCATTCGTGCATCACTTTCACCAAGTTTGACAGCTCTTTTCAACCAATAAAAGGCACGAGGGACTAGACTTTCTTCGGACCTCATCTGAGCAATCTTCATCATTGTTACTCCAGTATTCATCATAGCAGTTGTGTTCTCCCCCTGTTCTGCCGATAGTAGATACCATTTCAGTGCCTCTTCGGGATTTGGTGTTACCCCTGTTCCAAAGTCATAGCAATTCCCTAATGAGCATTGGGCAGCATCATAGCCCAATTCAGCACCAATTCTGTATAATCTAGCCGCCTCCTTCTCATCTTTCTTCACTCCGTTACCTTTTTCATACATATCACCCATATGATAATGACCCATAGGATTTTGATACTTCATAGAGAGCTCATACATTTGCTTTGCCTTTGCAAAATCTACTCTGATTCCACCTTTTCCATTCCGGAGAAAACGTCCATAACATGGAAATGACCAAGGATGACCTGATTCTGCTGCTGCCTTAAACCATTTTGCAGCCTCCTTGTCGTTTTTAGTTGTTCCTTTCCCAAACTCGTACTTTGTTGCAACTGCATATTGAGCATGAGCTATTCCCTTCTTTGCATCCCTAAGACTATAAGCAAATGATTCCTCAGGAGTAGCCGGCAGTGCAGATCGACATAAGGGACAATTATTAGCACCTTCAGCCGCTTTTAGAAGTCTTTCTCCCTCGCCAGTATTGCCATTCATAAATGCCTCTTTTGCTTTATCGATATTTTTCTGCTGATGCTCCTTTGTATCAGACATACAGTCAGGACTAGGGGCAGAGAGGGACGGCAGATATTAGCTAATGCAATAATTGTATATAAAAAACATAATAACGTTGTAGATACACACGACGACGACGCTACACACACATAGCAAAGAATGATAGCCTATCGCCGGAAATAACACACACATCAATACTCACCACACAAACTTTCCGCAGCACACGGATCGATTACGCTCATTACCCCTCCATGTTAGAACTGGCATAATATCCAAACAAATTGGACAAACATCGTCGGGAGATCCTATAAACTTGGAGAAATCAGGTGCTTCTGCCATAATTATAATTTCCCTCCTCGTATTTGTTTGTTAATGTTACTCTATCTTCTTTGCTACTATAATATGGTGATACTGCTTACTACTATTTTGCTATCCCCTCTTACCACACTTTCCCTCCAATATTATTAGTCTATTAACCAGCCGTCTATAGATTAGAGCGTATGGACGGCTTATAGGAAATAATCGATATCTTTTGAAGTTCAACTTTTGCAATGCTTTTGGTCAAGGTATCCCATAGAGAAGTTTTCAATTTTCACGTGAAGCATGAAAACTGATAGCATAATATCACGATAGGCAATCGGCAGTCGGCAGCACATACATTTATCATGAAATGCTCTACTAGCCTTGCCTATATCATACTGATATGTCTCTGTAACAGTGAAGTTCATTCGTTTACCGTTCCCGGTCGGCGGTCAGCGGCGTTGAAGTACAGTACTTCATTGTCACCAATCTCAAAAAATTGCAATGATAATTTGATATCCTTGAGACTTCATGTTCAACATGAGGATGATATAGAAAGATCGGCTGTATATATAATACCAAGTCTGATAGAAAGACAAGATGAACTTACAAATACTGATATTTCAATATCAAGACGATCTGCAATTCAAACAACAACATCAGCGGCAGTGGCGTCACTCTTACTCTTCTCACAAACACAAACAGCATCAGCTCAAGATAACGATACTCTCGAACAACTAACACTCGGAAAAGCATCCTGGAATGATAATACAATCCAACCAACTCAATCAATACCACTCTCGGCACGTATCGTTCCACCATCATTTGCTACCTACCTAGCACGCTTCCTACTTCACTACGATGTCGGTGCATCAAATTGGTGGACTGATCAATCACAGACATATACATTATTACCAAGTTATGAGGCTAAGAAACGACAATATACTTCATTTGGTAGTTATGCATCCTCTATACAGAAAGGATTGTATAGTTATGTTAGTGGAGTAAATGAAGGTAATATAAAAAGTTATACCAAAGTGAAGGAAGAGTATACTACTCTGTTTACAAGTTTAATTGACAAGTATGGCAATCAGCAGGGTGCTATACGTGATATTGCATTATTATTTGCAATGTTACCAGCTGTCTATCAACCAATTGACGAGCTACGTAAACTAGATCCCAATGTATTGACAGCATTGAGTACTAACAAGGGTACAAAATCAAACAACTTTCCAACAAACTATCAAGAAGATTTTACATTATTATTGCCCAACAAGTATCAAGTACAATATAACGAGTCGACAAAATCATTTATTATCACACCATCTATTAATTTATTTGAAATTAATATCAATGATGATAAACAACAAGATAAACAGGCAATATCAACAACATTTGGTCCACTATCTTCCCAATCACTAAGTAGAGAACGATCATTATCATTAGATGTATATGCATTACTAGGCATTAGTGGCGGATCGGGATGTGCATTAACACATACGTTAGTTATTCCACTAGATGTTGTCAAGACACGATTACAAACGAATCCAGATCAATATGATGGCATATTCGACGGAGCTTCCAAAATAGCCAAGGAGGAAGGTTTAAATGCCTTATTGCTAGGTACGCAAGCTACTATTGTGGGATATTTATGGTATGGTATATCCGTTTATCCAAGTTATGCATTCTTCAAACGATACATTAGTGAAACGTTACTAAGTTCAGCATATGCAGTAGCACATGCAAATGATGTAGCCTTGGTAGCGGGAGCATTGGCTAGTGTTATTGCAAGTTTGGGATTAACACCCATAGAGGCATGTCGAATACGTGCCGTGGCACAACCGGAGATATATCGTGAATTGGGATTAGTGGGTACTATGAAGGTAATTGGTACTGAGAATATAGAGTTGGGATGGAAGAATGTATATGCTGGATTACCATCATTAATGACACGACAGGTTATATTTGGTTCGGTGAAGTTTTTGGCATTTGAAAGAGCATCCGAGGCTATATTTGCAACATGGCCTGGATTACGAGATGCTACATATACAGCTTTGGGTGTTAGTCTAGTAGCAGGTGGTATATCAGGTGCATTATCAAGTGTAGTAAGTCAACCTGCCGATTCGATATTGACATATGTAGCCAAACAAAGTGGTCCTGGATCACGATCATTGGGTATAGTAGAAGGTGCACAAATAATGGTAGAAGAGGATGGAGTCGGGTCACTCTTTCGAGGATTGGGTAGTCGATCGGTATGGGCCGGGTGTATCATTGCGGGTCAATTTCTATTATATGATGTGTTTCGAGCTGCCTTTGGTATATCGGGTGATGATCTGAATCAGGTATTGGAAGTAGTCTTGCCAAAGACATAAACCTAGATGAGAAAGTCAATTAGAAGCATACTACTTTCCCATTATCTTATCCTTAATAGTTAGAACTCCTCACAACTCAATCCAATATTAAAGATAGGGATTCACACCATCATAAACTGGTTCTCCGGGTGAACGCATGAAATGGTATGGAGACCTCTCACCATCACTACCATAATACCATCCATTTCCAGGCAGGTCATCAAACAGAGCTTTTCTGATAGAAACAAGACCCTCTTCAGGACTTTTAGTAGCTCCATATCCATCAGTCATTTGTGTAAGGATGTATCCAGGGGTGACGCAACTAGTTTTGATGTTTGGATGTTCTCTTGCAAATAAACCAGTATAGCATGCCAACATAGCCTTTGTAAATCCGTATCCATTTTCAATGTTCTTATGTGCGTAGTTTTCAATCCATTCCCAAGTACACTCTTCACTATCAGGTGAACATAGTATCTTTAAATCTTCTTTAGAACGAACTCCACTAACATAACTTGGTCCTCCACCACTACCAAGGTTAACAATCCTGCCGTTTTCTGGATCCAATAGATCGAGAAAGTTCTCGGAAACCAACTTAGGTCCATACAAGTTCGTCTTCAACATTAATTCATTGGATATACCAGTATTAATACCAATCCCCGCATTATTAACAATACCATACAACTTCTTCTCTGATAATATATCCTTGGTAGTTTTGGCTGCATTCCTAATTGAATCTTCATTACAAGTATCGAGAGGTATAAACTCTACCGATCCCCCGAGTTTACGAATAGTCTCGACAGCCTTTTGACCTCGGTCGGGTTTACGTGCTGTTAGAAATACATGACAATTATCTTTTGTTGCAAGTTGTTTACAAAGTGCATATCCAATTCCTGTATATGATGTGTGTACAATGAGGTATGTTTAAAAGTTTGAGCATATGATGATATAATTCGTTTGGTTGTCATTAGATATGTGTGTTATATTGTAAACAAATTGAGCATGAGATGTGTTCATGTATGCAAAAAAGCATATTTACAATATCGATACGGAAAAAAATCTTACCTTGGTTTCCGCCTGTTACTAATACACTCCTCATGCTGATATCCGTCGATTGTTGTAATTCTCCTACTATATTGTATTACCTATATATCTACTATCCATACAAAGTTAAAGTTATGCGTCATTTTTTTCATTGGTATCCTCTCTCCTTAACACACGTACTTTAGAGAGATAGATGATCCCCTTCTTCTTTACTTTATCTTACATTATCTTATCATACAGGCATGTCTATCTGTCTATCTGTCTATCTATTCAATCCAATCATTTCATATCTATCATACATTTTAGTGTAGCACGCAGTTCACTCCTTCGTCTTAGCTGCTAAGCGACTTCTCTTTGTATCATCCAGCAATGGATTCTCCCTCCCAGTTGCTTCCAGCTCCCACTCTGACGGTCCAATGATTTGTGTACAAGTTACAAACTCTGCAACTTCATCTAATAAAGCACCATGTTCAACAAAGCCATGATAAAAGATTTGATATCCCTTTGGTACCTCGACTTTTGCTACCGTATCTTCTACTACCATGAACCAAGTTACACATCCTTGTAGTACTTTTACAAACTCTTCACCTGGTGCATTGTCCTTCTTTCTTTTTAGGATATGTAATCGGGCTAAGAAATCTGTATCAAAGTCTGGTGAGCCTGTAATTCTAAATACTTTTGGATATTCAAGTACTGTTCCATCTGTTGTATTAACACACTTTGTTTTCATTGATATATCCTTCCATTGTAATTGCATCGTTCTACCATGTGTTTTACATATACCTTCTAATATTTTTTGATCTGTAATTTCAAACTCTGATAATACTTCTTCATCGGATAGTTTGGATAATGTTTCATCACCGTTTGCTTTGTGTTTTGCAAGCTTTTGTATATCTTCTTTAGACATTGGTAAAACTCCCGATTGGATACGATGAAGTACACTGTTGCATTCTACTATACCACTGAAAGTTTGTCCTTTCCATTGTATAGTTGGTTCTACGAATGTCGTCATGGTTCGGTATGAGTATGTGCATGTATATATATTGAATATGATGTATGATGAATTGATCAATGCAAATGGATACCCATGCACTTGTTGTTTATCCAATCGTTTTACTTGTTTGCACCAATAATGTCTTCTGATAATACTATGCAATCTTCTGATGATGTGTATAATATACGATTATATTGCTTTGAACAGTAGTCGATAGATAATATGAACGTGTAGAAGAGATTGTATGCCGCTGTTATAGCATGTATTATTCCTCTTCTTGACTGTAATTAATGATATGAAACACCGGCATACTATTACCATCTTGACAAAGATAGCATACAGCTACATTCACATCGTCTTCACTAAGTAAAGGCAAAAAGAGTAAAAGAGACAAGATGTATTAGTTTTCAAGAAAGTGAAACTGAAACTCCTTAGAAGGAAGCAACGTGGAATCGATTGAAGAAAATCTTCTTTCAAATTGTCATTTATTTATTGACTCATTCTTCGTTGGTCTATTGCAATCAATCAATCAACAATCAATAGCGGCAATGAAGCGATCAATAGCAACAATATGTACAGCGGCAGCTTGTCTATCATGCAATAATAATAATGTCGAGGCGTTCACTTCTCCATCAAGAATACAAAGTAGAATACAAACAAAACTAAATCTACACATCCCATTAGATCCCCACACACTCCACTCAACATCTAATTACATATCAACAATCTCAGCCGATATAGATAATATACCCGATGATGAATTCGGTAAGGTATTCGCCGGTGGGGGAATTGTCATGTTGGGTTCTGTCATTAGTACAATGATTGTTGGTGCGTTAGTTGAAAGTGGTGAGGGTGGATATGCTGACTTAGTTGCCGAGACATATGCTGAACAAGATTTAAGTGATGAGGGTAAGGAGACTTTTTTGAACTCGTTGGGATTGGTAAGTTTTATTGTGTCTTTGTTATTATACAATAAAAGCATGTATATACTTTTTGCTCACATCTTATGCACAATCAACTTTATTTTGCTCTAATCTGGATTTACTTTGGTATTATATTGATACATGATATAAAGACTGCACAAGAAAAGGCAGAAACAGAAGAAATGGTACGTACATTCCGTGAGAAGAAGATGAGAAAGGCAGGGACGTGGACTGAGGCTGATGAAGAAGAGAAGAATAAGCAAGCTGAGGAGAAGGATATGTTTAGTGATTATGATTAAAGAGAGCGGTGTTATTTTCCCCATTGGCTTAATTGGGAATTCGGGGATTAGATAATACAACAAAAAGAGCTGTTATAGTTAGCAGCTTACATCATGCCTTCGTTCGATCGAGGTTGTCGAGTGGAGATTTGTATTGCAATGCAGTTGAGAGATTAATGCTAAGGTATTGTTAATGCTAGATTAATGCTAAGGGACATCTAATATTTGAAGTCTATTTGTTGTTATTTTTGTAGCTAGCGTGTTCTACAATCTTATAATTATATATCTATTACCAACCATCATCTTCGTCTATAATATACTCCTCCTCTCCACTCCCCATCGAGAAAACAAGTATCTTATCCTGTTCATAGCATGGGATATATATCTTGGCATATCCACTCTGTTGTTCAGCCTCTTCGGAATGTAAATCATCATACCCAATAGCTAAACTACCCACGGTACTTTTGCATTTAATTTCACACATTAATGCATAGTTGGTACTTTTATCTATACTCCCGCCATCTCGAATGTAAGAGGAACTTCTTTGTCCACTTTCTTGAATGGGACGTAGTATATAAGCAGATTCGGCACAATCACCCGATATACCAATCAATGGACGTGACCATTTCTTATTATTATTCTTTGTACCCCCATCTCGTGTTGGGAAGAATGTGTAACAGAAGCCCGGTGCGCCCGGGTTAATCATATTGTTTAATTGACTATCAACCTTAAATCCAGTTGCTATTATGGAACGTTGCCATGGCTTTGTTTTCCAAGCGTCTTTACCGGATGGGATTCTATATCCAAATAGAGATCCGCCGTCAATCTTGGATTGACCGTTGGTGGTAGTTGAGCTACCATAACTTGGTGCCGATGATGATGACTGATTCTCTATGGTATTTGTATTATCAGTTTCGTCGACATAACTACATTCATGACTTGTTACTAACAAATGAGAGAATGCATCACCTTTTTGTAGTGAAACGACTGTACTGCCACTATCAACTACCGTCGGTTGATTAAGATTCTGCTGACCTGAAGATGATGTAGTGGCAAGTCCATCTAAATCAGCAAGTAGTGAACTAAAAGCAGCACCGCACCGATCATCAATCGTTCGTCGGAATACAATCCGTGGATCACATCCAATCTTTAAGGAATGCAATGATAACTTCTTACTAAAGAATTGACTTGCAATAATTTCAATCGTATCATCTGAGGGGTCTAAATCGGACACGCTGAACATAACGTCGGGACCTTCATCTAATATACGTAACTTCCATGGTGTATTCTTGACACTGAATGGATCGAATATTGTCCCGTCGGCATCTAAGGGTGTGCCGGTATTTGCACAGAAGGAGTGTGGCTGGGGACGTTCTAACCATACTAGTTGACCTTGTCCCTTTCCCATACTACGGGAAGTGCCCTTCTCATCTTGTCGTTGTTGTTGTGCACTTCCATTACTATTACTCTTCATCAATGGAAACTTGGCCCTTGCCGCCAAAATACTCTGTCGTCCATCACCAGTAATATCCATCCATATTGCACGATGATAGAACCAATTCTGTGATTGTACCTCACCCGTTAGACAAATCTGTTCTTCAGATATACTATTCCCTGGATTCTTCACGACATATAATCCACCTTTATCTTTTCCTGGTACGAGGAACCCATCTGTAACAAGTAGTGCATCTTCATATTCTATTTCTATATCTTTCATTGTGTTTGTCTGATTTGTATTATTGGTCAACTTCTGAATTGGATATACCTGCTTGGGTATAGATGTTACCTCATTAGGCCACAATATAGCCTTACGTGTCCTATCATTAACGTATGATACTTTACCACTCTCAATATCAACGGTATGCATCTCTCCCCTTGACTTTGTTAATGAAAAGCCAGTTACCCATAGTCGTTCCTTATTGGTTGCGTCATCGTCTTCTGCATTGTCCAACTCATCCAACTTACTCTTGATAAGATCATCTTCTCTTCTTCGTGTCTTCCAACTCTTCCAAAAAAATGGTTTATCCTCATCATCATTATTACCCTCTTGACTACTTAATATAGACCGTCCAGCACCACCCTTTGGTAATATATTCACATATCCAGGTTTCTTCACATATATCTCTGCTAACAACTCAATATTTAATAATTCATATTCATCAACTAAATTTATACGTTCCTTGTTGTTTAACCAATTGTATATATTTGTGGATGCTAATGATTTATCAATTGATGTACCATTGAGGTAGATTTGAGAGGATGCTAATCCGAGCCATTTGTTTGTTGGATTTTGTAGTACGGAAATGTATAAAGGATATTTACCTGTTACAAATCGTTGACGACGCATGTTACTTGATTTGGATAACATTGAATGATGTGCTTTTGATAATTTTGCTAGTGAGGAGTAGGAGGTTTGTGATTTTGTAGTGTAGGTTGATGATGTGATTTCTAATTCATTTAGTAGTCGTTTGGATGCACTTTCCAGGTTGTTTATTACATTGTATTGATTGAATGATTCTTCATCATTGTCATCTTGTTGATTAATGTTTTTGTTGGTGGAAGTTTGAGAGGAAGTTTGAGGGGATAATTTGCTGTGTTGCTCATTTTCTTCTATTATTTCATCATTATGAGCTATATCGTCATGCTTTGCAGTCTCAATACTGCTCTCTTCTATACAAATATGATCGTCGTCGTCTATATCGATATTATCATCACTTGTTGCAATAGAGGATAGCAGTGGCGATATCTCTTCTTCTTCTTCTATTGACGAGCTGTCATCGTCATTAATCTCATGCTCTAACTTTTGCCGTATTATTATCGTAGTATCCTTATCTTCTTTCAATTGAGCAGCAAACCTTATACAAGTATGTTGCCGTCTTATAGATATTATTCTAGGTGATATAAAAGAAGCTATTGTTCTATTGACTATTATACATTGCAGTACTATTGTTGCAATTGCAATAAAGAAGCTTCCACTTGTTCTTTGTATTCTTCGATATCTTTTTCTCCTCCTCTTTGCTTTACTGACTTCTTGCAATACATTAATCGTTAGCATAGATGATATCGCTGCATTGAATGAATCTCTAGACATATTATTGAGCTGTCTCGAGTGTGTAGTGGCGCTAGTAGACAGCTATCGAGGTGGAGTTGAGTTCCTCTAACACTCAACACTTACCAGCCGTTGTATCGCCAATTGTCACTTTTCAGGGTTTATTCCACTTGTAGGTACTATATGATCTGCAATATCGTACAAAAACCTACACAGTACGCTACATTCTCAACACAACAATCTACAACAATATACCTACATAGACTCGGCTATCTTGGTCTATATAGGTCTATTTATACTCCTCGGATAGTGTTTACTAAGGTCTAACCATATTGTCAAAGGAGAGTTGAATTTGCAGAGTTCAGCGCAAAAACAAATTAATAAAGGAGAGTGACACCCCCTGCTAGACTTTTGTGCCATTACATTACAGTTAGCAATTATCATACAATCATACACTGCAAACATAAACACACGAGCTGTTCTAAGGTTATAATTGCAACACGCTATATATACAACTATACCACGATATACATTAGCAATTTCAACACATCATAATATATTCATTTGCAATAATATAAGAACAACATGTCAAGCGATGAGGATGAGGGAAACAATATGTCCTCAAGTGACGATGAACAAGAGGATATTACTTTATTAGAACGTATCGAACAGGCCGAGTTGCTACTTCAACAATTAAAGATTAACATTACAGCAGCAGGAGATAACAAAGCAGCTGCAGTTAGTACATTATTTACAAAAGGAGAGCAGTTAAAACATAAGGTGGAGGAATTAGTAGACGAGATTGCACCACAGGAGGCGAATGATGTATTCAATGAGTTAGTATTGATTTTAAATGTTGAAGATGATATAGATAGTGAAGACAGAACTGTATTTTGGATTACTTTTCATGACAAGCTCAAATCATTAGGTAGTACAACCATTGAGTTTCGAAAGAGTTGTTTTCACACTCGTTTAGACTTGTCGTCTAACGGCGACAATATATTCCATTTGATCTGTAAAATGGATCCTCCGGTTGAGGTTATCAAGACACTGATAGATATCATTCCCCCTGAAGAGAGTTTGGGGGGATTCAATAACTTGGCATGTACATTAGGAAATAAGGGGTACCCTCTTCACGTGGTTTTAAAGCATGGTGGGTCGCTTGATCTGGTGAAACTACTGATTAAGATTGATTCTGATAATAATGCTTTGCATATGAAGGATAATTCTGTGATATTCACGCTTGTTCAAAATCAAAACAGAGCACAGCAAGCCTTCTCGGATATCCTTCGATATTTAGTTTTGACTATAAGCGATTTTGATAAATCGGTATTGATCAAATTAGGCAACAACACTAACTACTCCCCGTTATCCCTGTTTTGGGTGGTGTTGCAATTAGAAATTGCTCACCACGGAAGACAGGAACATCCACTGGATAACGATGACTTTGTCTTTCTACTCAAGGCAACTTGCTACCATTATTTACAATTACAAGAAGGGGTAAATGATGAAGGGGATAGGGGATATAATCAAAGAGCAAGAGATATTGGCAGCATATCTTTGTCCAAGGCTTTTACAATTTTCCTCCCGGGGTTAATTTACTACATGGATCCTACCGATGGGCAAACTTATAGCAAGGGCAAGATAGAAGAACTCCTCTCTGCCGACAGCAAGTTTTTGGAAGAAAAGAATTCAGATGAAGATTATCCGATTCACAGAATGATTATGAATCACTCATACTTCTTTATGGCACCAGTCAAAGCCGAAGATCGAGAGAGATTCTGTCACAACCTTATTGAGATTATCCTTAGGGCTGTTCCCGAGTGTGCACGTCAATTAGATAAGGATGGTAGACTTCCACTACAGATAGCATCTGACCCCACCACCCTACATGTGTTGAAAAGAAATTCCCGCTATGAACTAGTACGAAATATCTGGAAAGCATACCCAGAAGCAGCTAGTGTTATTGATAACTTGACGGGTCTACCGTCCTTTGCCTTGGCCGCAAGGGATTCAAATGAGGGTAAGGAATTGGACTTTAAAGAAATGTGTGATCGAGTCACAGAGAATCGGGAAATTGACGAGAGTATAACAAGTTCATTCTTTTTGCTAAGACAATACCCCGAGATACTATCTGAATATGATGTGAGCAATTCAAATCCTGGTATAACATTGAATCAGATTATCAAGGGAGGCAGCGGCATTGAATCTGATGATAAGTCCAATTCCAATGCAAAGAGACAAAAGAGTTCCGGTCATGGTATCAATTTATCAATTGGAATGAGCTATGAACGGTATTGTCAGCTTAAAGAAGATCTATCTGATAGTGGCTAGGAGCTCATAGTCGGAAGTGAATATACTACGGATTCGTATAGGGTATAACTTTATTTTAGGCAACCGATATCATACTAAACAGGCATAGACTTTATACGTCATCTATACCACCTCCTCTAATACGAAACTTGGCAATTGGCCTATCATTCATCGTCTGTCCATCATTATTCTCTCCGATTCTTCTACACGTCTTGCCATAATGATTCTGTAACGTAGCACAAACAATCTTCTTCTCAGCAAGTGCCAACCCAACAACTGAGGTATCCTCGTAAAAGTTAATCGGCTGTTGATGTTGAGGATACTGTGTAGTAGACTTGTCTTCTTCTAACCATATCCCAACATCACTCACATGCCAATAACTTCCCATGGCTGGTTTGTTTTGTGTTTGATTACCTCCTGATGCTGTCGTTGTTGTTGCCTTGTTAGACGATGGTGCGACAGACTGATCTTTATCTAATGAGTATTTAGCAACTGATCCGTTTGTAACTACCACTGCAAATCGACGAACTGACAGTGTTGTACCAGGTGACGTATCTACACCGCTACTATCACCAATGATATGACCATCATGTGCACGAGCTAATTGACGTAATGTAAGTGCAACTTGATTGGCTAATGCGGCACCTCCCTCACTTGACAAATGATGACCTAAACATCCCGATATTGAATCTACTACCAACAATGTGCCACCGTCTTCTTCTTTCCTTCCTTTGCCATTAGAACTGCCACTACAAGATGACTTCTCCTCCTCATCAATTCGTGCCAACATTGCCAATAGCGAATATGCATCAGGTATCGAGGCAACATGTACACGATCTAGTGCCTTTAAGGCAATAGATTTGGCCTCCTCTTCCATTTCATATGTCATACTCCTAGCATCTCCTCCACCTACACCGCTAACCCCATTCTGCTGCTGATATTGAACAGCAACAACAGAAGAACGTGCCAATTCCAAAAAGATACTAAACAATCGTCGTGATAATGCCTTGGTACTACTACCACCGGATATGTAATGTACGTTCATTTGATTAGTAAGTACGGCATGTGCTGCAATGCTTAATGCCAATTGTGTTTTGCCTGAGGATGATGGACCTGATAATTCTGTTACCATACCGAATGGCACTCCTCCATTGTTGTGATGTGTAGTAAGTTGAGTAGAAGTAGAAGGATGAGGGTATGTATGGTTCATTTGATACTGCTGTTCTACTGCCTCATAGTTGTTACTTGGTATTTTGTACGGATATGAAATAGTCCAACCTTCATCAAATGACGTGTATGACGAATCGGGTGCTAATAGTTGATCTATAGATTTGCTACCCGTGCTAATACAATCTTTACAATGGCCTCTCCTCAAACCGCTCATATCATTAGCTGTACCATTGCCAAAAGTTCTACTTTTTGATATACTTTTCAATAGCAATTCACGAGCACACAAATCAAGTGCAGTAACTGCTCCTGCCAATAACGCTGTAGGACGACGATTATTCAATCGACGCTGCTGATCATTATCATCATTAGCAATACAATACCTTGAAACACAATTAATAATCTCCTCACACTGCTTTCCATGTCCAATATAATCATTATTAATAATTTCAATAGCAGCATTGTTACGTAATGTTTTTATAGTAGTAAGTGATGTTTGTAAGGATGTTGATAATTGAGTTGGATTACGTGATAATAGTGCTGATGGTGTTTTAATTGGTGCATAATGTTGTTGGGATTTAGTTGTGTTGGTTGAGTTTGAGGATTTTGGTTTGGGAGGTGACCAATGTTTCTTTTTTGTGTTGTGTGGTGATAATTTTACAACTTCATTATTGTTGTTAGCCGCTGACGAAGATGAAGACGGATGCTGCTTACGTTTTTTTAAACCGCCGCCGCCTGTGGAGAGCTTCTCCTGCGTCTCGGTATCAATATTGAGCTGTTGAAGTGTTGGCATGGTATGATTGTACACCGCTTGTGCTCAACCAACCTGTGATTATTTTATACTAGTATCTGGGACTTGAGAAATGGATGGCGAGTCAACGATCAATTTGTGGGGGAGGGGTATGAGGCGCCTGGCGTGGTTAACGCTATGTCAAGTGATGTCAGTAATTGGGGTGTGATTGAGTATTTGGGGCTGTGTCATCTTTTTGTTTATATGAGTGTTTCTGTAGTTGGGGGATACGTATATGTTTTGGTATCAAAGAATCAAAGCTAGACAACTAAGGTCTAGACTAGATTAGATACACCACTAATGGTCAATTCATATCTTCTATCTAAGCCAGAACATCTTATCGTGATATCATACAATTTAATACATTGTTATGTGGCCATACTATGTCTAACAATCAATAACCCCAACATTCTCTATCTAACAATCGAATCCAGCTTCGGTTGCATAGTTTGATCCTTTGCATACTTCTCTTTCAATCCAACCATAAGCTTTGCTTACGCGAGCGTATACCCCAGGAAAGTTAGCCGATGCACAACCCACGCCCCAGCTCACAACTCCCACTTGAATGTCTTGACTGTTTGTAGCAGTACCTCCCTTGATAACTAATGGTCCTCCAGAATCTCCTTGGCAACTATCCTGCCCACCCCCTACTACTCTAGCACATAGCATATTATCAGTAATCTGATCCTTATATGAATCATACCATCCGCCCTCAAACCCCTCGCTAGCGTCACATACACTATTACTAATCACATCCACATCCACTTTCATTAACACATCGCTAAGATCAGATACCTTATCACGAATGTCTGTATCACCCCATCCCATAACTCTAACACTTTGTCCAACGTATGGACGGGCTGGGTTCTTATTCAACTTAACTAATTCAAAGTTATCACCCACAACTGGGACTGGACGTTCAAGGAATATAACCATGAAATCATTATCTGTGGTTTGCGGATCATATTGTGGATGTGGTACCTCCTTCCTCATTGGTATGGCAACTCCATCGGTACTATATATGGAGAAGAAGGAGAAGAAGAAGGGAACATATCATGTGAGCATATTATATCATATCATCAGATAAGAACACACATCATATGAGCATATCATAGTTAATCACACATCATATTATGAGCATATCACATGAGCAAACTTACTCTTCTTCAATATTATGACGGCCAGCAACTGCAAAGTATTCACCACCCTTACAATGTGCTGCAGTTAATACTACATCCTTGGCAATTAACGATCCACCACAGAAGTGACCAATGTTATCATATAAGGAGACGGCATAGGCATGTCGATCTTCTACGGCTTCATTTCCACCTATGATCCTTGTGTTTGTATCTCTAGAACTTGTCCCGTGTAACTCACGATCAATGTTGGTAGATGATTCTGTATCATTATTTTGTCTACGTAAAAGAGATCTAGCATTGCACTGTTGTTGAGATGATAGTACTAGTATAATTGTTGATAGAATTTGTTGAGCCTTCATGATGATTTTGATGGAATGTATTTTTGTTGCAATAGAATAGAGATATCGGCGGCGGCTTGAGAAAATTATGAGCCGCCATTGTAATGATAATCACACTCATCATATATCAACTGGGATATAACGTTGTTGCAATCTTGCAAAGGGGAAGTGGGTTAGCGGAGACGCTAATTGCTTGGCTTGCTCATCATTTTAAGTGCTCTTGCATGCTAGTTGAATAAAAGTAGGTTGCATCGCCAAATCATTATGCGCGCCGCCACCTGATAAAGAGCGGCGCGGCTCTTTATTGCAACACTAGATTAGAGATTAGATCATATATTTGTTGTTGGTTAGAAGTTTGGCATTGGTATTAGATTATTATTGCAAGAGCACTCCGAGTTTCAACACGACAAAAATAAGACTTAATACCCCGACCTTTACAATGGCATTTTGCAAACTGCTACTTGATTATAAGATATAAGATAAGGTAAATAGATATATAATTGGGCAAAGTACATATTGCAATAAAAGTCGAAAATATACAAGCGACGCGTATACATAAACACAAACCAAATTATACAATACTGACACATCACTGGTATTATGTCAAATGAAGTAGAATTCGAGTACACGGGGATATGGGAGGAAGTACCAAAGAATGTGACAATTGTACGGTGTCGTCCTAGTGTTATAGAAGTTGGTAGAGAGATGTTTCAAGATTGTAAACAACTGAAGAAAGTAGTACTAAATGAGGGTCTAAAGAAGATTGGATTCAGATCATTTTATTACTGCTATCAATTAGAACATATCAACTTTCCGTATACTTTGATTGAGGTGGATGTAAATGCACTTTGTGGTTGCCACAATTTGAAGGACGTAGTACTTAACGAAGGTTTACAAACAATTGGGGAAACAGCATTTTGTAGTTGCAGATCACTGAAGAGCATCACATTTCCATCAACTATTACAGAGGTTGGTCAATATGCATTCTACGATTGTAATAATCTGAAGTCAGTTATGCTAAATAAGGGTTTGAAGAAGATAGAACAATCGGCATTTGCTAGTTGCACATTATTGGAACGTATTACGATCCCTCATACTGTCACTGAGATTGGTCGACGTGTATTTTACGATTGTCAAAGTTTGAGAGAAGTAGAACTTCATGAGGGGATTGAAAAGATTGGGCCAGAAGCATTTGAAGATTGTACATCATTGGAGACATTCAAGTTTCCCAACCTTTCAACTCGTCTGGATAGTATCATTCAGGCTGGGAAGTATGTAGATGTTGAGAACAAGATTGATGAGGTTCGTGGTATAGTAGAAAGAAGTGGCAGTGAGATGTTCATGTCTGATATAGTATGGGTACAGAGTACTAGTTTCAGTTGGACTGCATTAAAATACCGGCTCTGTCGGATTGATCGATTAATCGCATACTATGAGCTGAGAGAGGCCACGACGCTACTTGAATTGGCTATGTGGAAATCAAAGATTGATCAAGCAGAGATGAAACTCCCGATCAACCGAGATGTATATCGGATTGATATCCCCGGGCCAGTGAAAGATACTATTTTACAGTTCTTGGATTTCAGAGTATAAGCTTGGTCGATACTTATTCAATATAGCTATATAAATAGCACTCCGGATTGTTAACTTACTGCAATAGGCCGCCAACTTCTTCTGCTCTTTACGCCACCTATCCTTTGCTTCTCGCTCCATTACACCAACCATCAAGATACTTACCAAAGGGTAGTCTTTTTGGTATCCGAAACTATATCTCGTCAGTACACATATAAACCTAGCCCAATATCATCTTTGCACAATCTCCAGGGAAGAAGTATTGAACTACTTTTCTAAATCTTTCCTTTTGAGAATCACATACTGTCGGTAATGCCGGTGGCGTCGATACGAGTCCTTCCGAATGCATCTGTTTCATTCTAAGATAATCTAATATCTTTCCAAAGCAGTAAGGACTATGCTCGATGAGAGTAATAGTATCTTGACTTGAATGTTTCAGCTTTTTAATCTCCTCTAAGAGGAGACATAACGTACCGGCCCTTTCAATACCAATCATCTTTAATCCATCCATATTCAAAGCAAGTAACTCGTTGCCTGTGATTTCATTCTCGACAAAGATATGCGCAACTTCATCTGAGATATCGTCAATCTTCTTAGCCCAATCACATACTTCATTAGGAGTCCACTCCTTTACACGGAGATTGTTACAGCCTTGTTCTGTCCATTTGGTATCGTCAAACTGTTGAGCTAATGAAGATTCCTCAGCGGTGCACAATGTAGCACGTTTTGTTACCATCTTAGTTCCGCTAACATTAAGGGTTACAATATCCTTAGTTTCCCCACTATTGAATGTAATGAAAGATTGTTCGTCAATAAAGCTCTCTTCAAGATTCTGTATCTCCGATTCAAGCTCTGCCAGAGATTTGATCTTTGCGTTGATTGAATTGTTGATGTCCTCGGTAAACTTCACCACTTTACTAATCTTAGTAGAAGTTTTACTATCTTGTTCATTCGGAGGTGTGTCTTTGCACTCTAATACTTGATATACTTCAATATCTTTGATTTGAAATTCCTCTGGTTTTGTACCAAAACCATAGACAAGTATTCCAGGGATATTTGAATCGTCGAAAGTGTGACGTATCCAAGTTGTGAGCTTTGTCCCTTCTACCATCAGATCACACCCAGCCCCAAATGCTGGACCGTAATTGGGTTTATGATATACTGCACTGTCAGTATTTGATTTCTTTAATTTCATTCTTTGTGCCTCCAAAATGGCACCACTAGGTAGAACGAATAGGAATGCTTTGTTTGCCTGACACCACTCATCAGTACTTTTCCAGGAAACATTAGAATACCCTCCAATGATTATGCCGCAGGTAGTTTCAATAATTGTAAGGGTACTACCCTTATGATCACACATGGAGTGAAAATCTTTCCCGTGCATACCATCCCTTGATCCTCGATACAAGAGAGAGAGCTCTCCATCCGAGTCATCTTCTTTTAGCCAATCATGGAGCTGATCAATATGTGTAAGTTCTTTAATAATCTTGCTAAGTGGCAATCCCCTTAACAATTTGAATAACTCAATTTGATGCTTCATAATATCATTATGCTCATCATCGACACTTGGCATTTTGGGGAGATTGTCCTCTGATGAAATCAACAGCTCAGTGAGATAATCAACAATTGCTTGAAAACATTTTGGATTTACATCCAAAAAGATACGTCCGTGACTATCCCCTTGCAGCTTCTTATCCCATCGACCACTAAATAAAGCCTCCAATCTGGTACCTTCTAACTGTATTAATGTTGATCGTTTAGCGGCAATAACTTTACCACCAGCATTAATCTCGATTAGGTCATCACCGGATATATTTATACTGCCATGTGTTTGTGCAATTTGTTGTTTCTTTTTGTTTAGTTCATCCATACGCTCATTCAGCTTACTTTCTACATCATCTAATTCTGAAATCTGTTCTTTTAAATCACGTTCATGATTATCAAGAGCTAATTTGAGACGTTTATTGGCAGTATTAACCTCATCCATTGCAAAAAGACGGTTCACCTCTAAATTTTTATATATGTTATTGCAATACTGTTGTTGTTGTTTGTTTCTGCGCCTCTACGCCAAGAACTGAGTACTGATATGAAATACCACACCAACCCCTTCATATATACCTTATCAATAGCACTCCGGATTATAATACTTACTGCATTAGGCCACCAACTTCTGCTCTCTTGAGTTTAGAATGTCCTCGTTCATTTCATTACACTCTCATAAAAGATACCAAAGGGTATCTTTTTTGGTATTGAAATCTATTGAAATCATCAAATCTCATCAAATCATTCTGGCAAAAAGCAAGATCGAGCAAGATGGGCAAGATAGTAGGGCAATATACTCCTACCAGCGGCGCCGGGTGGCGTCTCTTATCGGTCTCATAAATTCAATAAAAGGAGAAGAAAACATACTTCATTAAATAAGCAAACGGCTAGTTACTTTACAACAGCACAGCACAGCACAACACAGAGACATAGATATTTACACATCAACACAACAATAAATGACAATCGAATCCACACAAGTAGTTTACCTAGTAGCTCCAGCGGGAACAGGCAAGGTAAGAATAAGAACACATCATATTCGTTTTGTATATCGATATTCTATGATATGATTCAAATTATTCAACTCTCAACTCATACCTCTATCACACACATATCAATATCAAATATTACAAACAGTCGTTCAGCGGAGATTACTTACAAGTAGTACATGGATACAAGCATGTCGATGGCGATATACCAATCAAAAGTATGATAATACCAAAGTATAGAGAAATGATAAAGGAACGTATTGCAACAAATGGGAAATCGCCATCTTATTATGAGGAGATTGCAAAGCAAACAATTGATGCAGCCAAAGATCATGACAGAGTTGTTCTTACCCATGCTACATACTATCAAGAATCCCGTGACGTTGTTATTGATACACTTATAGATGGTGGTATATGTAGGGAGAATATTACAGTGATCCAGCTAATAATTGATCCAGTAGTTAAACTCCGATGCTTATATCATCGTACGAAACGTCAATTCGAACATAAGGGCAAAACAATAGAAGATATGTTTACAAATCTACAGTATGAAGGCAATGAACTAACTGAAGAGAAGTTTATCAAGGCAATGATGGAACAGCAAAATGGAGACATGGCTCCTAATGGGATGGAGTTTGAAGACTGTCCAATGGCGATAAAGGTAGACGTGTCTGATAGAGTAGATCATCTCTCCAATCTCGACGAGGCACTTGCACTTACTCGGTCGTCAGAAGATTGGGCATATGAAACGATATGTGCTCAGGTAATACCCAAGATGTTCAAAGAGATGAAGAATCTAAAGCAAATGGAAGTTGGGATATGCTAATGGAGCTCCTGGCGAAGAGAAAAGAGCTCCAAGCAGCATCTCAGGAGGTACCAACTCAGCAGACTAATAAAGAGGGGGCACCAACCCAGCAGGCTAGTAAAGAGGAAACAAAACAGAGAAGAGAGGAATCGGTTAGTTCAGAAGACAAACAAATAGAGAAAACTTATGCCTCTTCGAGTTTGGAGAAGGGAAGAACTAAGAGCTGGGAAGCTTGTGACTGGGAAGATTATGAGGCGGACGATGAAAAGAAGACAGAGCTATCTACTTCGTTGGTATCAGTGTCAACACCTGCAGCATAGGAGAGTGATGAGATAGATAACACAGGCCTACATCATATTATAGTAGACGCATACATAAAGTAACATTACCATACAATACTAGTAATAGTTTAGCCTATTCGGAGTATAGCTGGCAGATGATGTAGCTACAATCATATCAGCCGAATAGGTTTATCTTTTAGAACACCATTGATACTGTACTTGGTCATCTCATTAATGTTGTGCCTCTTGTGTTCATTTTTAATTTTCATTACTTAGTAGAAACTCCATTTTGGGGAGTCTATTTATCGTCAATTTCCTCAATAGAGATATTTTGTTATGGATATATAGTGAAGAGATATATTGCAATCTCCTCGTACAATCTCCGCTAGATCATATATATTTGATGTTTAGTAGTTTGGTTATATTGGTATTATAGATTGTATTGCAAAGAGCACGAGATTAGACGTAGTTAAATTGACGATACATAAACACTCCGACTTTTCAAAACTTGGCAACAATAATTGAGAATATTGCTGCTTAACAGTATAATACACCCCTACTTATTGATATATAGATACATTTATTATAGATATATAAGTGGGCAAAGGACATATCCGATAATATACAAACGACGATACCGTATACATAAACAATATCGATATACAATACTACACATCACATGTACTAATAATGTCAAATGAAGTAGAATTTGAGTACACGGGGAAAGAGGAGGAGAGGGACGTACCGAGGGATGTGAAAGTTGTACGGTTTCATTCAAGTGTTACAGAAGTTGGTGATCATATGTTTCGAGATTGTGAACAATTAAAGGAAGTGATATTGAATGAGGGGTTAAGGAAGATTGGAGCCTTATCGTTTTCCTGTTGCAGTAAATTGGAACATATCAACCTTCCATCAACTTTATTAGAAATTAGTGAGCGTGCTTTTTATAATTGTGCTAAATTGAAGGACGTGGTGCTAAATGAGACACTACAAACAATTGGGGACGCAGCATTTGCTAGCTGCACATCATTGGAGGAAGTGGTACTAAATGAAGGGCTACAGAAGATTGGAAATCATTCATTTTACAATTGCAGTAAATTGATACACATTACATTTCCTTCTACTTTATTAGAAATTGGTGATTATGCATTCAGTGAGTGTGACAATTTGAAGGGGTTTAAGGTCAAATGAGGGACTAAATAGGATCAGAACCCACTCGTTTTCCTACTGCAGTAAATTGGAGCATATCAATCTTTCATCTACTATTACAGAGGTGGGTCAGAGCGCCTTTTGTGGTTGCGATAGTTTGAAGGCAGTATTGCTCAGTACGACACTAAAAATAATCGGAAGGGCAGCATTTGGTACCTGCTCATTATTGGAACGTATTACAATACCTTCCACTGTCACTGAGATTAGCGTTAATGCATTTTACAATTGTCGACGGTTGAGAGAAGTAGAACTTCATGAGGGGATTCAAACAATTGGGACGGGTGCATTTGAGGAATGCTCATCACTGCAATGTATTACAATCCCTCATACTGTCACTGAGATTGGTCGACGTGCATTTGACGATTGTGGAAATTTGAGAGAGGTAGATCTCCATGAGGGGATTCAGATGATTGCATCTACTGCATTTGATAATTGTTCATCACTGGAAAGATTCAACTTTCCCAACCTTTCATCTCGTTTGGACGCCATCATTCAGGCTGGGAAGTATGTAGATGTTGAGAACAAGATCGATGAGGTGCGTGGTATAGTAGTAGAAAGAAGAGGCAATGAATTGTTTGTATCAGATGTAGAATCAGTGACCCAGAGATTGCGAGCATTAAAAGGTACCCTCGGCCAGATTGATAGATTAATAACCTACTATGAAGCAAGAGAGGCAACAACGCTACTTGAATTGGCTATTTGGAAATCAAAGATTGATCAAGCAGAGGTTAAACCCCCTATCAACCGAGATGCACATCGTATTGGTATCCCCGGGCCAGTAAAAGATATTATTCTGCAGTACTTGAACTTCAGAGTATAGTGCTTGGTCGATACTAGATACTATAAGGTTCACATAAGGTTAGTTTATTGCAATAAGTAAGACGGCAGAGCTCTGTATTGAACTAGTATTAGGTTTAGTCTATTCATTTCATACTGCAGAAGCCTGGGTCATCTTATTAGTAATGGCCATGAAATGATTACCTTCAACTACTGTGGTTCGTCTTCTCATCAACTTCTTCTTACCCTTACCTCCTCCATTACAATCATCATCAAGAACCACCTCTTTTAATCTTGATTGATGATTTGGCATATTCATACGACCATTAACAACCATTAATGGATTTCTCTCTCTCAAGACTCGATCATTGATTGATATACCATCATTATATGTGACGAGTTTTGATTGGAGTGATGTTTGATGTTGTTTCAATTGATATACCTTGGATTCGAGTGTTTGTACGTCAAGCTTTGTCATGTTATACTTATTCCAAAAATGGTTTGTTGAATCTCCTAGACGTCCCATGCAGGATGTTATATAGGCTCGTGAATCTCCTCCTTCGTGTACTACTACCTCGTTACTCTGCCTGGATTCACTTGCTGTCTTACGAGACGAAGGTGAGGATGACGATGCCACACCCCCTTTTCCCTCGTCATTAGAGATATGACAAGGAGACGATCCTTCCCCCTCATCAGAAGAAGAGGCAACACAGCAAGTCGTCGTAGTTTCCTCTCCTCTTAACAACCTATCAAACTTTTCTCTACCATATTCCAACTTGTCACAACTTCTAGCAATCTTTTGAACCTTCTCCGCTTTGTCACATTGCTTTAACAAACCATCTTTACAATCATTAGCACGTTTAATTAAATCAACTAATCGATTTTCTTCATTCGAACGATAGGTATTCATTTGATTTTGGATTGTGTTTAACTTGTTTATACTTCGATTCTTACGTGTTAGTAATTGGGTATGTGTTTCATTAATTTGATGTAGTTCTTGTTTAGTTAATAATTGATATTGTTGTATCTGACTTTGTAACTTGTTTGCCTCTTTAGTCTTGTGTTGTATATCGAGTTGTAATGTTGTATCTTTTGATTTAAGTTCATCATATGCTAACTTTGTAGATGTTGTATTTTGTGTATATTCCAAGTTTAAAGTATCATGTAGTTCATTTAAGGATTGTATCTTTGTATCCATTTGATAATGTAATGAATTTACTTGTTCCAAATTGGTATTGTAAATCTCTTGTAAGTTCTGTGAATGTTGTTCATTTATAATTTGTGTTTGTGTCTCATCTTTACTTTGTTGTGTTTGTATTGCTTGATGTACAATCTCCTGTTCAACATTGTAATGTGATTGAATCTCATTAATATCATTAGTAAATGATGATTGCAATACATTCACTTTAGTATGAAATTCATCATCTAATGTAATAACATGTTCATCATACAAACTTATTAAATTATCAATCCTTTGTACATTTGCCAACATTGCATTCTTATATAGTGTTGATTGTAAATGTAATATATCATTATTGATACTTGATATTAATACTAACTTGCGTTGTATATTATCATTGTAGTTAGATTGTAATGTTGGTATTGATGAATGGAGTTGTGTATATTTCTCTTGAGAGAGTAATTGACGCCATTTAGTACGAAGTTGTGTATTGTGTTGAGTTGATTGGTGTAGTTCATGATTTAGTTTGTTAATCATTGCATTATTGTTGTTAGTGGTGGTCGTGGTAGTTGGAGAGGAGGAGGAGAGCTCCTTGTTAACAACGTCAGCAGCGTCAGCATTAATCGTCTCTTGAGATGTTGTTCTTTTATTTGGTGATTCATCGACGATAACAGAACTTGATGATTCATCTCGTGTCCCCTCTCCTTCACAACCATCGTCATTTGTTGATGATGACGATGATGATTGTTCCGTCATCATGTCAGAAGAAGACGAGACAACACCATTGTTTGATGGCTCATTAGATTGAGGAAGATCATCCATCACGAGAAAGAAAGGAGCGTCAAAAAAAAATGACGAGAGTTCATTTTTTCATTGCAAAATGCAAAAAAAATGACACCTCGCCCCAAGCGTCTCCCTACATCAATTATTCTACATCACATCTGTCTAACCTGCTACCTGTTCTGGTATCAATCGATATGCTAGAGGTCAATGAGTAGAGAGACTTACTACCCATCAGCAGCTGTCTAAGGCTCTTCACTACTAAACGAGGGGGAGAAATAGGAATGGCGATTAAACGCAAATGTCTGTTCGTCGAGGGCTAGGGCTCAATGTTGTGAAAAATGATAGGGGAGCAAGGCTCGACTTGATACTCTCCTTGGCCTCCTATTCATTTCAATTAGTAGTGACCCTTCATTAGTATTATTATGCTACAATGGCTCTAGATGATAACCGAGATGATGTGCTGCTAATCTCTCATCATTGCAATAGATAAAAAGAGATGCCACATCTTCGTCGAACATTACGACATGATGATATCACCTCTTCAACAATCTCCCAATCATCAGTAGAAAGGAATTCAAATGATAATGGTATAAACAATCGTCAATCATCTATCAACAACAATACAACCACTATTCAATCTGCAAATAATAGTGGTATTATAGGCGGTAAAGCATTCTACGATATAAATCAAAATGGTATAAACGATGATCATTCCTCTAGTACACATCTATTACCAACCAATATAAACATATGGTTATTCACATGCAATCCAAATGAAATATCAATTAACATGGGTCATTATGAAACTAACGATAGTGGTGTATATACTTTTAATGAGTTGGATAGTGGTAATTATTATATAGTGGTGCAGAAACCGATAGGGTATGAGTTTAGTTCTATTTGGAGAGATGTTAATAATCATCAACAATCAATACAATCATCATCATCAACAACATCATCATCACCGACGGCAATACAAGCTGCATTAAAGCAGTCTATTGCACAACAATTTAGTAGCAGTAGTAGTACTAATACATCAATAACAAACAATGTTGAGTACAGTACAATCAATCCAGAGAAGGGACAAACAACATGCTTTACAATAAATGATAATGAAGTTAATATGAATATGTACTTTGGTTTATATCGTAGAATGCTTTACC
>Ga0214477_100467_pt1 | contig 28038 bp, 29 predicted proteins | sample M1_20Mar14CPVII9_FD_165058 | JGI IMG/M metagenome (GOLD analysis project Ga0214477, IMG submission 165058) | Marine eukaryotic communities from Monterey Bay, California, United States - M1_20Mar14CPVII9sort6BwellC16 | ecosystem: Environmental > Aquatic > Marine > Unclassified | place: USA... | reverse complement strand
GAATCTCTCCAATAATGTGCAATTAGTAAATACTGTATCTCCGATTTGTATCCTTTCATTATAGATAACAACCTCACTCAATCTACTGCAATTGTTAAATGCATACTTTTCAATCTCAACTACTGTTGGAGAGATGACAATACTTTGTAATGACAAGCAATTGTGAAATGTATGTGATTTGATCCTCTTAATCCCATCATTCAACACAACCTCTCTCAAACTACTGCAATATGCAAATGCATTTTGACCAACGTCATTAACAGTCCAAGGTAATGAGATACTTTGCAATGAAGAACAACGATCAAATGCATTTGAACCGATCTCCTTTAATCCATTATTAAGTACCACATCCCGTAAATTGGCACAGCCTCTAAATGCACTATAACTTATCTCCGTAACAGTAGAAGGGATTAAAATTCTTTGCAATTTGCAATTATGAAATGCGGATCTTCCAATTTCTCTGAGACCCTCATTCAATACTACCTCCTTTAAACCTTTGCAATTAAAAAATGCACTCTCGCCTATCTTTGTAACAGTGGAAGGTATGTTGATACTTTGCAACGAAGAACAGCCAGAAAAGGCGGATTCTCTTATCTGTCTAAGCCCATCGTTAAGTATAACTTCTCTCAAACTTTTACGACAATAAAATGCATTCTTATCAATATCTTCAACGCTTGGACGAAATTGTACATGTGTCACATTATCGGGAATATCTTCATGGCCAATGTACCCACCGAGCACAACTGTATCATCATTCATTTTTGGCTTTTTTGACATAACTAATTAGCTTTTTATTGTGCAGACACAGCGAGCGTACAGCTAATCAGCTTATGTACAGCTAATATATCCAAATTTGACATTAGTGTTCTCATTTTCTGGGATTGCTATCCCACATTGGTATCCCCGTTGCAAGAATAAAAGTGACCACATATTAATATTTGGGAAGAGGAGACGCCAGGTACAAATTGTTACATGGCAGAAGTTGCCTATTGAGAGAATGTGTGGCGCAACAGCTGCAAGCCTATGGTGTTCTATCTTCTTCGTGTGGTTTTGGGCGCCACGAGGCTCCAAAGAGTGGTCTAAGAATCTAGCAAACAGCTTGGTGTTGGTCGTGTGACAGTAATGTGAGGATACCGGTGAAAATTCTCCTCCTTCACCATTCTACCTCATCCTCCTGCTTGTGTGCGGTGCCTCCTTAGGAGATACGATACGATTAAGATAGAGAGGTAAAAGATAATATACTTGATTTTGGTTTGATGGTCATGGAACATTATATTAGTGTTTATCCGCCAGAGAAAGCACTATTCCAACATTAATTATTTGTTTCTTTGGAGCACAAAACCCCAAAGACACAACCGTCATACAACTTCATTGTCGATGCACAACAAATCCTGCATAGATACTCCCCACAACACTGTAATTTCTTCATATCTCTGTCTTGCACAGGATAGAAACAAACGGGACATTCTCTTAATAATTGTGTATCTCCCGCGGTGTTGTCTGACACAGACAAGCTGTTGAAATTTTTGATCGGTGACATGATAGATGATGATACCGCTAAACCTTTCTCTGTTTCGTGCGGTTATTAGAACTGTTCCCTTGTGGAGTAGTATATTTTCTTCTACTAGAATATCGATTGAATGGCCTAGTTACATTGACCGGGGCGTGATAAATTTGTTACAGAAGAAGTGGAGCAGAAAGATATGAGAGGGGCACATAGGTTGTGCCTTCGTGCCCTACAGCAGATCGGTAATTGCAAATGATGAGGGCACTTAGGCACTTACAATTGACAACATTCCTTGATACCATAATATATCATCGCCAACATCATGGCGACTTTGATGCCCATCCACCCAGTTGCAAAGCCACGTCAAGAAGTAGTCAACAGAATCAAGGAGCTAGAAAATATAAACTCGTTTGTATTATCTCCCGCCCAATCAATAATATGTTTGCAAAGAGCTGCCGCTGATTTAACAAGGGATGGCTCATATGAACATACTTATGCACCAGAATGCCAACGACGTGATTTTGATGTTGAACAAGCTACGGTTAATGAAGCTCAAAATATTGCCACCAAACTTGTTCGGACCAATAATATTATCATTGTCTCCTCGATCAACACAAGAAGCATGGCAGAGTTGTGGCGAATGGACGATGACGATGACATCGACTCAGAGGCAATTCACTTGTTACATTACTTAACTTATGAATGTGGTTGGATATTAACAGTGTTGGGTGATGAAGACTGTATCGATTTGGGTGTGAATATATATTGCTTAGTAAAGGATCCTGGATCAGAAACAATGCATCCACTGCTAGATCAGTTCAATCAACTCTATTTCACATCAATTGGCGAATATGTAATCGAGGAAGTTGCATTCGGGACTAGGTATCAGATCGAGGTTTTAAACCCATTGGATAAGATGAGTTGGAGGGATCCGAAGAGTACTCCTCATGAACAAGGTTACGATGAGGGCGAAGACGTCATGATTATCAATGATGATGAGCAACAGGAATGGTCTGCTACCTTCCCGCTGGATACAACAGACGACGAAGAGAATGGAGAACTGTTACGCAGTTTATATGCTAAGCTTGACTCAGTTACGGAATATAAAAACAGCTTAGCTGCCGAGATAGTGAGGTTGAATGGGATCATTAACAGTCTACAGACAATGTAAATGATTGGAAGTGGGTAAAGCTTTAGAGTGATATTATTTACGTGTTTAATATTAAAAGATAGTAATCTCGACAACATCTGCTTTAATACAATAAAGTTGGCCCCTAGCATTAGTCGGAGTCACCAATCATTCCATTACCTTCCCCAGGTCTATCCATCTCATACTTATCTCGAATCTCGGCATCTGTTAGCCCAATTAAATCAGATAGATTGTCGTCTAGCCATCTTGCTACATTAACCTGGGCCTCAAAACACAAATCACATCTCACCTCTTCGGCTTCCTCGAGTTTGCTGTAGGGCATCCATTCCCTAATAACATTCTCATCGCTGTTGTATTCATGAAACATTTCATAGTCGTATGTTTTATCGGCGTCGTCTTTGCTGTATTCCATCTTATAATAATAGTCCGGCTTCACAAATATACTCATGCCACAGCTCGCGTCTCTTAACTCGCCCACTGCTTGCAAGACACCACTTTGCCTCCAACTCACCAGATCAAGTCCAATGATTGTAATGCCACGTTTTGTGTATTTCTCATAACGACTAACAGTATGTTTAATCAACATATTGTGAAATTTTACAGCCGTTTCTTCAATAAGTCGACCCAGAGTCCAATTAAACTTACCCAGATATCCACCGTAACCTTGTCTAAAGAGATCCATAACCGCCATAAATATCAAATGGCGCTTGATATCACGTTGAAGACGAAGGAGGGATACATCTGGAGTTGGGTACGTAAATGGAAACATTGGACACTTTAGAGTTGACAAGAATACGTTTGGCCTAAGCCTATCAACAGCAAGATGCAAAAGTCTGGTTGCACCAGTAGCGCTGTGACCATTATCAAGCATCAGCTGGTGAAGGCACATCTCACTGGTGACTTCATGGAGACATCTACTGGCTTGCTCGTGTATATTGGCCATGTATTGTAGTGAGATCTTATTAGCGATGATACTCTGAAGTTCTGTTTGGCGATTGAAAGACAACCTAGGGCTTGGAATAAACCATTTGTTGTCTCCATAGTATGATGCACCACAAATGGCCAAATCAAATTTTTCGATTGCTTCTTGTGGCATCCGCCCAGGCTTGTGTATCGTATCACCAATTCGTATCACCAATGTGGTAAAAGCGAACACAAAAGAAGGACGATGTTTAGAAATATCGAAATGATATGCATGCTGGTATCTAAGTACCAAATACTCACCTTCATCACAATCAAGTCAATATTAACAACGCTCTTCTTTGTACCAGTGAACATTCTGTACTTAATATCCGCTCCATCACTGGTACTCAACATGAAACTCCTATCCCCCCTCAACCTAAATACACTGCCACTCTTGATGGTAAGATAGGTGTTGCCCCCGCCACCATTGTAATAAAACTCAACATGACTGATTGGAGAATCATTTATCTCCGTTTTTGACGCTAGTGTGAAAGACCTATAGATCTAAATGTTTATTTTCAATGTGTCAGGACACCCCCCAAAAGGATAGAGATACAGAGACACGGTATCATCCCTTTCAATAGACTCACCTCTGTATGCCCACAAAAGATCTGGTTGACATCTGCTCCAAGTAGCCAAGAACGGACTATAGGTGCGGCGTCGTCGGTACATATGATGTCTAAGTCCGAATCATTCCATCGTGTACCAATAACAACTTGTACCAAAGTGCTACCACTGTGAAGAAAGGAAAACAATATCATCGAGTACAGAGTTTGAGTGAGCATATAAACGACATAACAAATCCCGATTACCAACGTACCTAATGCAAACAGAATGAGGAGTTGGCAATGTCTTTGTCATTGATGTAAATGATTGCAATGGATTCAAACATCCGAACCTTGTTTTTCCATTATTCAGTACCCCGAGTAATCTCTCGTTGAGAGTATTGTAATCCATATTAGACGTAGATGTATCCATAGCTCAATTATAGCATCTGGACCTCTTATCAGGACACTAACACACAACAAATCACCCACATACACTTTCCACACCAATAAGGTTGGAGAGAAATTATAATTATGACATCCTCTCTCTTTTTGGCACATACATAGTAGTTATGTGCCCCTACCGCCACCGCCATCTGCAGGAGGCACTACAGCCTCGAGCACTAGGCGGGCAGAAGTTCTCATTCTCTCATCTCTCGATTCGATTAGCCGTAAGTTGAACCGCCCCTACCTACTACGTGAAATGTAGTGAAGAGTGAAGATGGGATCATAGTTGGGGGTGACTCGTGGCAGAGGATATCGGTCGAGCCCTCCGCGCGCGTACTGAGTTTTGAAGTTTTCCGATAGTTTTCCGTGAGTTTTATGCATTTTTGTTTAGTCTTGCTAACAAATTTGTAGTAACAGGACAAACAATTCACGGAAAACTTCAAAACTCACGAGGAGCTCGACCGGTATCCTTACTAATATTTTTCTTGACACCCCCATCCATTCCCATGAGTGAAGAGTACACCAGAGGTAGGAGATAGAAAAACAGATACTTTCTCTCAACAAGGTAATATTAACAATTTTATTTATAACTACCTTACAACAATTTTTATTCAGTTGGATACCACCAAATTGTACCATATAGAAATAAAGTATACTACAATATTATTATCGTGCCCTAATTCCCCAACCATCGCAATATGTAGCTCACCATATAGGACCTTCCTCTATGGGCAGTAAGATATCCGTGATGTGCCCCTCTAAGCATAAATAAAAACAACTGTATGAGTATTAAGCGCTGCATTAGTATAGTATACTTTGGAAGTTTTAGGGCTACACATCGTGAATCATGGTGCTCGATTTTTTGGAGGAAGGTTTGTATGACGACGAGGCGGAAGAAAACGACACTACAACCTTGACAAACCAAGATGTATATTGTTGTCCCATATGCTATACAGATACTTATGGTAATGCAACCAGAGAGACATCACGTGTTAAAAGTAATGAAGAAGAAGACTCAGAATCTGTGGAAGGTGTAGAGCAACTAGGATACAGCAATCCAATGGATGTAATATCAACCAAGCAAGACTATATCAATTGGTGTTTTCATACACTTGATGATGTCAAGGACCATATAAGGAATGGGCATGGTCTTGATTTATCTGTAATCATGGAAAGTAATGATTTGATTTACAGATTCCAGGTGAGTTTTTTTTTCTTTTCTTTTATTATTCGTTGATTACTATCATACTCTTACCAATTTCACACAAGCTTCGTGCTAGCGATGGATTGATCAGCCGTTACCTAGACTGTACTGGTGAGTCCTCCAGAAGTTATTGGACTCCTGTTGTAAAACGTTCATTCAATAAACTTGCATCAATCATATCAACGATACATTGTAGTGAGTCCTCATCTACACGCAAGTACAAAACATGTCTTAAGACTTGGAGAATACTGACCAAGCCTTATTTACGGTCCACCAACATTGATATTATTGACGATAGTAGTTACACAGGAGACGATTTGAAGCCAATGCCGATGTTAGAAGTTGACTTAGATGAACACAAAGAAGAAAATATAATCGATTGCTACCGTAAGATGGTACCTCGTGGTGGAGCAAGTGTAGGATCATCCGACAACTCTCAATATTCTTGTGACGGAACAATTGTAGCATCATCCGAAAAATCATACGAGGATGGAGATGGCACCGACAATGAAGATGATGGAGACGGAGATGTTAGTATCGAGAGTGCAAAAGACGAATGGTTGGAGAAAAAAAAGGCAAAACCAAGCGCTGCTAGAAGAAAACTGGAGTTCCAACGGTTTCTCAATCAGCAATCGCTTGATTCTCTTGATGTCGGCGACTCGAGTTGTATCGTTCCTGTTACAAGCCCAGAGAAAAAGAGGAGGAGGATTGATTTGGACTCTGATGAAGAAGCTTGATCAAGTTTGTTGGGATTTGCTCGATTAGGTATGTATCAATGGTCAATAGCCTTCATGTAAAGAGTTAGTGGCCCACAAATGGCAATATCTAGAAAGGTAGAGATAGAAAAATACAATTAGTAGATAGAGATAGAAAAATACAATCAGTAGATAGTTTTCTATCAACAGGAGGAATATGGCTTCTCGAACCTTTGGTAGCTCGGACCTCACGGTATCTCGAACTTCTTTAGCTCATACCCCATATCGGTTTCCTATAATATCCCCGGAGTAAAGGTACATACCCCTTCTCGAACCTTACGGAATCTCGAACTTCCTAGGGTCGAGACACCCAAGGTTCGAGAAGCCGTATTGGACTGTATCACTACATATGTACGATAGATACCTCAATTAAGTTTCTTCATCATGCATCCCATATGAATATTAGCCCAAGGATTAGTATTCTATAGTCTGGTAAATACATATATAGAAAGATGTCTGGATGGTAAGTTAATGATATGGGTTCGTTGAAGATATGCGAAGAGTGTTACTTATACCGATGATGTCAACTTTGATATTATCTTGTGACACATGTGATGGGTTTTTGATCATCCTTCTAACTGAGTTAAGTTATACAAACTGGTGTTCGTCGCCACGCTGTATCAATTTAGATTAGGTTTTAGTTTGTTGGGACATTGATTTCGTGTATATCTTATATATACTCTGCAATAATAAAACCCAAAGATGATACCTTCTACTCATTTAATCCTCTCACCCCAAATTTCATATGTAGATTGTCAACTCATCTATTTTCGACATATCAAAGATTGTTAACTCCATAATTTGAGGTGTAAACTTGTCAGTAGGATAGGACCAAACATCAAAAAAATAATATGGATATCGATAGCCGACGTACGTTGCGTAGGATTCAGGGGAATGATGATACATTGACAAAATTATGTTTAGGTAATTTATATGGAGATAATGATAGTACCGGTACTGTTTGGTGTTGGGGTAGTGGTGACTATCAAAGACTCGGTGTTGCAATCGGAAAGAATAGTCATCTCACAAAATTGGAAGTGGCTGAAGAGATAGCAACCGAGAGCATTGCAAATGACGACCTCATTGCCGGCCTTAAACAGAATTCATCCATTACACAGTTGGAGCTGATTTGTGATCATATTGCTATCGCTCATGGAGCAGGTCAGCAAATACTGGATGCCTATCAAGGAAAGAATAATCAACTCACGCATTTGCAAATTTGGGATTGCTATCTTACGCATGCATCAACAATTACCAAAACATTAAAATGCAATAATCTACAAGATATCGAGTTGATATATTGCCAAATAACAGATGTTCAATTATCGCCCATAATTGAAGCAATAAGAGGACGTAAATCGTTAGAGCAACTGAGTTTTTATGGAAATAGTATCGGAAATACTGGCTGTGAGGCAATTGCAACCTTGTTGGTAGATCCAAACTGCAACATTACAAACTTAGATCTCAGAGAGAATAATGTTGGAAATGTGGGGGCAACTGCCATTGCAAATAGCTTGCCTAATAACAACAAATTGAGGAGACTCTTTCTTAAATTCGATGAAGACGACAATCCAATGAATAATGCACAGGATTCCTTCTCCCAAGTATTATGCAACACATCAAGTGTCAGTAGTACTTATTCATCCAATCATACTCTTAACTTTTTAGAGCTCGATAATATAGATGATCGGCTTTACGACTTACTAGAACTGAATGAGGATACCAACAAACAACATGTGGCCATCATTAAGATATTACAGAACCACCCCAACATTGATATGAAACCCTTGTTTGGATGGAAAACAGGTGGGGAATGGTCATTGAGGGCTCTGCCATATGTATTTGATTGGTATGAGAGAGTAGAGGAAGCTGCAGGGGAATATAATATATGCCCATGTGAAATCTGGAAACTAGAGCTTTCTTCTATGTATCAGTTTGCTCGGTCCATGCCTCTGCTGTTTGTGCCTGCAAATCAAATCAAGGTGACTTGTAAAAAGAGGAAGAGAAAGGGTAACATCCATAGCTATACCTATGAATAAGAGTAAGAGGCACTTACTTTAGGGAACCAGAAGTTAATTATTGATCTGTAATGCATATGGAGATAGTGATGATATCGGTACTGTTTGGTGCAATAGTATTTACGACTATTTCAGACTAGGCAATGCTATCAGTAATAATCACCATCTTCTTAAAATAGAAGTTCACGAGGAAGTAGTACACGAGACAATTGCAAGTAGTGACTTCTTTGACGGCCTTATACACAATTCATCCATTCAAGAGTTGAGGCTGGTATGTGGAAATGTTGATATTGTGCACGGATTGGGGCAGCAAATACTAAAAGTCTACCGAGAAAAGAATAATCAACTCAAACATTTAGCACTTTGGGATTGCAACTTGAGAAATGCCGGAAGAGAGCATGCAATTACCAAAACATTGAAGTACTGCAACAATCTACAAAAGATACACCTGACATACTGTAACATAACGGATGATCAACTAGTGCCGATATTGGAAGCGATTAGTAATCATAATACAGTCGAGCAGCTTAGTTTCTATGGAAATAGTATTGGAAATGCTGGCTGTAAGGCAATTGCTTTAGCCTTGCTATATGATCCAAACTCTAATAATTTGCGCATTCTTGATCTAAGGGAGAATAACATTGGAAATATGGGGGCAACCGCCATAGCAAATGGATTAGTTAACAACGCCAAGCTGCAGAGTCTTTATCTTAAATTCGACGAAGGTGACAATCCAATGAATAATGCACAGGACGCCTTCTTCCATGTATTATGCAACACATCAAGCATCAGTAGCATATATTCATCTAATCACACACTCAACTTTTTAGAGCTCGATATTGATGTTCGGCTTTCCAACTTACTAGAACTGAATAAGAATACCAACAAACAGCATGTGGCCATCATTAAGATATTACAGCAGAACCATTCCAACATTGATATGGAACCATTATTTGGATGGAAAACAGGCGGGGAGTGGTCGTTAAGGGCTCTGCCTTATGTAATCAATTGGTGTGAGAGAGCAAAGACAGCTGTAAGGGAAAATAATAGACGCTTCTGTGAAGTTAGAGTTGGGAAAGAAAAGCTCTCCGCCATATATCAGTTTGCTAAGGCCATGCCACTGCTTTTGTTTGTTCCATCTAAACATATCAATGGGTCGGGGAAAGCATGTAGAAGGAGCAAAAGGAAAAGGACAAGAGTTTAAGATAATAAGTAGGTGTAAGAAGAGACAGAGGCATAGGTAATTTGCGTATCAATGGAGTAGAGAGGGTTACGGTTGGTAATAGGAAAGAGAAGAGAAGGAGTAGGGTGATTGTCTACTTTAATGATACGATCGTACGATTTAGAAAGGTTAGTCGGAAGTAGTGTATAACACAAACTATTCTCTACCCAAAACACTCTGTAACTTAGTAATGACCAGCACGATTCTCTCACTAAAAGGAGATTGATACCGACACTGAGCACAGCCTATTTCCTACAGTAGTATTGATTATAGCAACGACTTCAACGTTGAGTTATTGATGTGTGTATCATACAATATTATGATGTGTCAATCACCATAGCGCTTGCCCACACCAAAGCGAACCCGATTGAGTGGAGAGCAAACGATATATAATATCTTGATATGTATATCGTACCTACATAGCTAAGATTTGCTTCAAGCTGGACCTTTCGGGAATCTGGTATCCTCCCCAGAGGCATATCAAAAATGCCGATCGATCGTTCATGTGCAAACCTATTACGGCTTTGCTGCTACTACTGATACATACCAACAAAAACACTACCCACAACACAAACATAGTCCAGTTCTATACATAGGAAGCATCGATCAATCTTTTTAGACTCGTTACTAGATAAAACCGAACAAGTTGATCTAGCTAATCTACGACACAACATAACTTCCCCACCATAATGTACTAAACCTATAATTACACTCACCCAAGCATCTACTCATCCACCACTCCTATATCACACCAACAACAATTATCATTGCCACACTAATGACGTCCTAACTGCTAACTTATAACTTCTTCCAGTATAAGTTAGCAAACATACTGTATAAAGCCTTGTCTTCCTCGGATAACTCTTCATACAACTTCGAAGCATGCCTTTGGAAATTGACTCGTCCACCGACATTATTGACACCCTTTCGGTGCCGACGTTTAGGTAGCTCTCCATGTACTGACTTATAATATTCGAAAAAGTCATCAGGGCTGTTGAAAGATTTGCCATGCCTGTATTGCAACGAAATTTGTGTACGGAAAACATCCCATCCACTGGACGTGGAGGAGGCCTTACTGCCATCCTTCTTGTATTTCACTGAATCTTTGGGCTTCTTGTGTTTCTTCTTGTGTTTCTTCTTGTGTTTCTTCTTGTGTTTCTTGGGCTTGAGGGATTGGTTGTTGATATTGATTTCCGCAACAGGATATTGAGGACAATTACTTTCGCTCGGCAAGGACGGCATCGGAGTATCAACAGACTCAGGTCCTCCTACAACCACACCCCAAGGTTCTTCTACAGCCATTTCCCAAGAACGAGAAGAACCTTGTTTACAGTTATCAACAGGGGTACCCATCCATCGTAATAGACTTAAATCTTCTACAGAAAAAGCTGAGAATGATATACCAGAAAGAAGGGACAACTCTGATACGGAACAAGTCGGGCTTGAAGGACGTCCAGTAGTACTACCATCGGCACCCATAGCAGCAGCAGCAGCAGCAGCAGTAGCTATAGCACTGGACGAAGATGATGATGAGTAGGCTATTGATTGGAACTAGAGAGGGGTGGGTAATAATAATAAAGGATCATCAATACTAGATTCGGTAAATTAGATGCAAAACATACACCGTAACATAAATCACCAAGACTTACGTGATCACACTCCCTTCTAAAATCAGTAGCAGTACTACCATCGGCACCCATAGCAGCAGCAGCAGCAGCAGCTGTAGTATTAGATAAAAGTAAAAGACTGCCCTCGCATTCATCCTCAGATACATCTTCCACTACCATTTGAGGATCACTTGGTTGCATCAACATGTTAGTCGTTGACAACGCCTTCGACACAGTTGATACATGAACAGATGGTTAAAATGAACAAGCATTGTACAACAAATCAATTCATGAATATGAAATCATCTTACCATACTAAAGGTTAGCACCGACAGCAGGTGGGGGAGGCAATTTATCAAACAATATCCGACGGAATTACGCTAGTTGCTAATATTATGAAGACTCTTACTTCACCACGCTAATCACTAAAGTCTATGCCAAGAAAGATGACTGTCGACTGATCGATCGACTGAGCGAACTAGGAAATTATGAGGTTTTTTTGGTTGGTTTGGGAGGCAGTACGAAGCATTAAAGCCCAAGATCTATGTGCCCTGCCAGATTCTAGTGTTGATGTGTTTGATGTGCCATCTGCTACTGTCAGGGGACTTCAATATACAAAGATCTTAGCTATATCAGAGGCACTATCCGATCGATCGAATAGCATATCATTTTCTTATTTCCACATTGCAAAGATTCGACAACTCTATTTGGGAGAGAATCCAACTTCAACTTGAGAGACTAGATTTAAAGTAGAATGGATTGTGCGCATTTTTTGAGGCTCAGTGCGCATATCCACAATTGGGTACAACTACGGGTATTTATACCCAAATATGGCCATGTTTACGTGATTTATGCCCTATATTCGAGTACTTTGTGGCGCTCGAGATCGAGCTATTCGTGCGCGTGCGCACATGCGCACTACCCACAAGCCTAGTACCACCAATAAATTATGATCTCCTACTCTGTTGATTTGATTGAGATTGATGATGAAGATCACCATTTAACGTTTGTTTAGTATAGATAGAATACACTATCCTTCAATATTAGTTTATCAACGCCCATATTGCAACAACTCTGATCGAATTTCGTCAATTACTCGCTTCGTTAGGGCTACTCAATGATATTCGACATGTGATAAATGATAATTTCTAATACATCTTATCAATCGTCGATGACGATGTTCCAATCGTCCTGATACCCTATCCATGCCATCCATCTTCTCGTTATCATCTAATTTACACGATCGACGGTTGTTATCTCTCTAGATTGTCAACCATTTATGGTATACAACGACGTATAACTTGATGGTGCATCAATGTGTACAAATTAATAATGATGTATAACTAAGTACGTACACGAACGTATTGAATAGAGTGTCAACACATTAGTTAGCTCTATTACTTATTGATTGTATTGATGGTGGACTGGTTGATGGGGTTGCGGTGGGGAGAGAGAGGCAGCTAATTGTCAGTAATACATTCTCTAGAAACAACCTGTCTATTCGTGTCTATTCGTTGTTCTAATTGGATTAGGCTTCGAATACAGGACGGTGATGTATAACAGTTTCTAATTTTAGTAGAGATAAACATCGATCCAATACACATATGGTTAGTTGATCTACTCTGTACAGGTTCAATCGAGCTGTAATATAGAGTGTTATTACATAATAGCACTGAGGAAGAGAGAGGAGACAATGAAAGATTTATAGATTCTGCTCGTTCGGCTATGCACTTACAGCACACTTCCATCATTTCACATCATCAATAATGTTCACGACAATGTCTAGTGTTACTATTATCTAGACGAGCACAAAGTAGAGGTTGACGAGGTGGAGAAAAGGGAGAAAAAAAGAAAAAAAAACCAACTATTACTTTAACTAACAATAACAAAACAGTCAAACCCCAGCCCCATGCCACTTCTTGTGAGCTAATTCGTATAAACTCTTGACTTAACAAATGCCCCCCTTCCTTCTACATTTTAGATGAACTGAACATACTCTAATAAATCATGGGCCGCCTCCACACTCCCAAAGTAGCTTTCCATTAATTTCGTGTCGGCCAACAATTCCTCTTTGTTATGGCTGCCAAACAACGAAAGGAATAGTGCAACCACATCCTCGTCAAGCATGTACACAGACACGGGCTGAATTACCTCTGGGGTAACATCGGCAGCGAATTTATACTCCTGTTTCCTGGTAAAGTGATGCTTCTGTTGCTCGGTGAATGACGTAAACACCTTAGCAATATGCGTGCCAATTGATGTAGGGGTATCATCATCTGATTCACTGACAGAGACAATGGCATCCCAACCCCAGGCTGCCCCAGCCTTCTTTCCCTGAACGGTGCGTGTTTCATAGTTTATGAAGGTCGAGAGAGATGAGGGTAACTTCCGTTAGTAAATGCGGGTTGCAGAGGCAACCAAACAAAGATACATAAAGACCAATTCAACACTCGGATCTCAAATACTTCACGTTGAACACACGATAACATATGATACTAAGATACTAACGCGGACTTTCAGGCATCTCAATATTATCACGTGGTTGTTCCGGGTTATATTGCTTCCTCTTCCCGAAACCAAAAATCATCCACTTCTTAATCAAATCCTTCAAAGAAGCAAATTCTCCGTGGTGTTCTTTCATAGGCTTTACGTAAGCAGCTGCACTGCCATCAGCGGTACTTGTATAACTGATGAATATGTTTCCAGCTAGCGTTTTTGTTGTCTAAAGGATGTGATGCACGTTAGTAAAGTTATACATAGATATAGGAACAAGGAGAATAGAGCAACAATTACTGCAAAATATATTTGAGTATACTCACGTAAACATTGTTGTGATTGCCTGCTCTACCCATCCTAATCGGACTATTCGATAAGCGCATCGTGAATGCACTACTGTATGGGTTAACAGCAGCAATACTATTGTTGGCTTTCTTAGTGGGAGCTTTCTGCATATTGTTTATAGAATCACTTTTCATGAAGGATGAAATAAAAATTATGATACATCGTTTAGTGAAATATATGGTATGTAGGGCTCGAAGGCACGAAGGCACGAAGGCACGAGCTTTAGGGCTCGAAGGCACGAACATTATAACTTAGTATTAGCACCTGAAATACACCTTTCTACCACATCATAGCTAATTTGCAATTACCGATGGCACGAAGTGATTAGCACCAGGGATATAGATTCTATGTCATAACTGCAATTTGCCCAAGATGGGCGCTTGTGATTATCTATGTGGCATGGCAATATCGTAGATGGCAATGTTTGATAATACTAATGTTATATTCTATTCGCGTGGCAAGTGGCAATTCATTAATTCATCACTCTCGACGTCCTGTTTTGAAACGGTATCCCCAAAAAAGTTACTCAGATTCTGACCCTTCGGCATTCCCATATTGTTGGCCGAATTTGTCGAGCAGAATATAATGGAAACATCTATCTGAACCAAAATTCCATGCTGAATCCAGTAATGGTGGACTATTTCACCAAATTGAGCATATTTAGCCCAGAAGCCCCATAATAGCAAAAGTGTAGGCGGTTTGTGCAGCCACTTAACTTTTCCAATATATTCATTAAATAATGGCCATATCAAAGGTTTCAACACCCTATCCTAGCTAAATTTGCACGTAGGATTCGAATACAGCAACCACTTGAGCCAAATATAACGTGGGACACAGTACAAATATAAGATTCTGATTCTAGGATACTGAGGTCAAAAAAACGAAAAGTCAAACTTATCATATGCCAACTTCAGAATGTATTCTTTAGGTGATATATAGCAATATTGTCATGAGAGCATCGTCATATATATATCATATTTAATGAGCAGTGGCCGGATACATGTTGCTATAAGGTTAGGTCTAACCTAAACTTTTTAGCTAACATGAGCAGAAAATAAAGGGGCCTACTAACAAAATATGTGACTAAAGTGGGGTTAGGTTAGGGTCGGAATCTGGTAATATTTTTTAGGGACCTTTCACTAATAGGTACATCTTTACTCCTAACTACTAAAATCTCTCTAGTATTTATTGCAATACATCGACTAATTCAACTAACACTTCTATAGCGAAATATACCTTCAATAACAAGTTTATTCAAAGTGGTGTACCGTATCTATTTACCTCTTTCCAAATTGTTTGTAAATGATACAATTTTTGCCATCAAATAAACCATCAATTAAGCCATTATTGTGAGCATTAACAACCCAGTGATCCTTGCTAGAATGTTGTTTGGGGTGGCTACTATTCTGCAGGCTCTCCCTCAACCTCATATACATTCTTTTCAAATCTGGTGGTATCATTGGGCATTTGTTAATATGCCGCTGTAGACGGATAACAACGGCTCGATATAAACCATGAACTGTTTTAGGTTGAACGGTGTGGTACTTTTCTCTATCACTGCGGCTCAAATGTTTACAGAATTTGCAGCGGAAATTGATTCTATTCTTCTCTGGATCATCAAAGAATGGCTCGATCATCTCACCTCTGATTAGGCAATGTACTGGGTTTATTTTGGTTACGTCCTCCTTGTTGTGGATATTGAAAGAAGTGATAGAGCTACCTGATTTGGTTGTATTGGTATTCATACCAAAGCGCTTCTTCTTCTGCTTTGGGTGGTAAACACTTTTGTCGTCCAAGAATAATCGATCACCCTCATCATTGGTATAACCACGTTTAGACGATCGGGCCACGTATTGCTTTGGTGCTTTGCGAACAGAGCGTAGTTTTGTTTGTGCATTGGTGTAATTCTTCGCAGTTGCAGTTGTGTTTCTATTGTTCGTTTTTGATATAACATCGGTAGATGACAACGAATCATTGGATGATGTACTGCTCCACGTGCTCTTGTTTTGGAGCTCTCTTTCCCATTGCGATATCATATTCAATTCTTTCTGTTGCCAATCGAATTCCGAGTTTAACATTTCCAGATCGTAGTCTGAGATTCCTCTCTCTTCGGCGGTATACCATCCTAACACCATTGTTGAATCTGATATTAAAGCTTTTGTGTGCCGTTTATGCTGTGACGGGCATTATGATTAGAATGGCAGAAGGGGCGGGATCTGATATGACTGCATTGCATTCTTAAAGCCCCAACCAGAAACAACAGATATCATAGCACAACAATGGAAGAACCATTACTCAAAGAGAGATCAGATCGGTTTGTACTATTCCCTATAGAGGACGATGATGTGAGTGTACTACCTGAAATGGTTTTTATTTTATACACGCTTGTACATAAAACTGACATACAACCACACTCCTCCACTCCCAAATCCGACACAACAAACGCTCATAGATATGGCAAATGTATAAACAAGCGGAAGCTTGCTTCTGGACTGCTGAAGAACTAGATATTGCTGGTGATCTAAAAGATTGGGATAGTCTATCAAACAACGAACGTCACTTCGTGTCACACGTTTTGGCCTTCTTTGCGGCCTCCGATGGTATTGTTAATGAGAATTTGGCTGCAAACTTTGCCACTGAGGTTCAAAGTGCAGAGGCGAGATGCTTCTATGGATTCCAAATTGCTGTAGAGAATATCCATTCAGAAACTTACTCCTTGTTAATTGACACATACGTGAAAGATCAAACTGAAAAGATGCACCTCCTTCATGCTATTGAAACTGTACCATCTGTGCAGAAGAAGGCTAGGTGGGCATTAAAGTGGTGTGACGCCAATAATGCATCTTTTGCCGAGCGTATGATTGCTTTTGCTGCTGTTGAGGGTATCTTCTTCAGCGGGTCATTCTGTGCCATCTTTTGGTTAAAGAAGAGAGGATTAATGCCGGGTCTTTGCTTCTCGAATGAACTCATCTCACGTGATGAGGGATTACATTGCGATTTTGCCTGTCTACTGTATAAGAAGCTTGTAAATAAGTTACCAGAGAGTCGGATTTTGGAGATCATTACCAATGCTGTTGAGATTGAGAAAGAGTTTGTTGTTGATTCACTTCCTGTGGAGTTGATTGGGATGAATTCTGGTCTTATGTGTGAATATATTGAGTTCTGTGCCGACAGATTGCTAGGAGCCCTTGGATGCATCAAGTACTACAACGCTGCCAATCCCTTCGAGTGGATGGAGATGATCTCCTTGCAGGGAAAGACTAACTTCTTCGAGAAGAGAGTGGGAGAGTATGCCAAGTCTGGAGTTGGTGTCAAGTCAGAGGAACAAGTATTCAGTATTGATGCTGAATTTTAATGTTGTTGTCGTTCCCTATTGTCTGTTATAATTTAAGTTCCCCGTGTTGAGTTACTGTGTGTGATTTAGCATTCACATTTCTCGCTCCATTGCTAGAATAATGGGGGTATAAGATATTTACAAAGCACCCCCCTCATCTTCATCCTCCTTCTCGTCATCCTCGTCAACATCTTCTCCAACATCCTCGTCATCATCCTCGGCACCCCCTTCTTCGTCACTGTCAGTGCTATCACCATCATCGTCATCTGTTAAAGACGAGTCAGACCGATCTCCAAAGCGATATTCATCCGGCCAAGTTACACCTCTTACAATATCGGGGAAACCAGGCAAAAACCTCAGCACGTCCGACAACTCCTGCCAAGATTTCTTATCAGGCAGATCCTTTATACAGATGCCCCTTTTCAAATACTTATCGTAACGCTTGAAGCACAACCTGATAATGGTATTGTGAAGCAGACGTGGTTGAGCGGAAGAAGAAAGAAACATCTCAATACCATTCACTATCCCACGCGGTTGTGCACTCAACCCGATTTCTCTCACCCTCTCCAATGCATTCCCGATTAAATGGTTCCTTATATCCAATACCAAACAAACAAAATGAACACAAGGAGAGTAATATCCTGCCATGATAGGTCGGATGATGCTATGACTAAACACATTGCCAATACTAACAAGTTTCTCGACAAAGGCTTTCATCCCGTCTAGATCACTAACCCCATAACGGTGCTTAAAGCGGTAGATATCCATCTCATTTACCACTGATTCTAAATCCCTCCGAGATTCCCTGATAATACCGGCGAGGTATGTTTTCGCAATAACGTTGTCGACAATACTGGTTAGCTCCGTGTATCCTCTGAATGTCTGGAGTGGTAGAGGGACGGAAAAGAATTTCCCGTCAAAACAACTCTTACAAATATTGAGGTCGAATACGTCCAATGCGTTGTACACATCCCTCCCCTGTCGGACCACAACCAAATCAATATTCACAACACTTTTCTTTGATCCAAGTTCTTCAAAGGGTTTGAAAGGCATCGATCCACCAACACACGTCAACACTTCAATGGATCTCATTCGGCTTTCGTCCCCTTCGAATAGCTCATGCCTTCTTAACAGCCTCCCTCTACCAATTGCATTTGCATAACTAAATTTACTATCATCTCGGTTCGTGAAGTGTTCCACATGTGATACATTACGGTCAAACTCTTCATGGTTGTAAGTAGAGCTACAACCAGAAAACACTTGATATTGATCCAACAACCACTTACGAACAACAGGGGCTTGAGATTCATGGACGAAGATGTCAATGTCACATCCCTCCCATGATTTGTGCAGGCATGATTTGCCAAGCACAGCCTGCACAATTAGACTTCCACTATAGATACGTGTTTTGGATATAATACAATGAGAACGGGTGACCAATGTAAAAACACAGCATAAATCTCGCCAATACGTACCTCAAAACAATAGAACCTCTTGGTGAGTAGTCTGTCATACTGCAGAACGATTGCAATGGGTTCGAGCTCTTGAAGTTTGTGGAACTACTCTCCAGTGCCATCTCAAGATTGTGTCTGAGAGACCCAAGCAATAAACCTTTTTTTTGTGTATCAGCTGGGTAGGCCCTACATAGATTGAAAATATCACTGGGTGGTAAATAACCAACAACGTTCTTTTGCACATCTCCGGGTAAACAATTGAGTAGATGATTCCAATTCATGCTGGACTGAGATGCTTGTTCTTTGTACAAGAGAGAAATGTGATCGAAATATATCATCTCACATCCAATTACCTAGAGGGCACTCACAATCTTAATGCCCCCACCCCCACCCCTCGTGCCCAGTTTGTCAAGAATCTACCACAGCACACTACTATCGCGTCAATTGCGTTATTGTTATAAAATTGCATCGGGTCAAACCACATAATATAAATCAGACAGAGCAAATAAATTAAATGCCGGATATTACTAACAGGTCTTCTCCGCCAGTATCTAATGCACCATCGGATAGTAAAAGTGAAGAGAATGTAGCAATGATATCTCCTTACGACTACCTGACAGCTGATGATAAAAAAGCGGCTGAAGACATGGAAGCCAATGCCAACAGATTGGCCAGTGACCGAGAGTTGATAGCCCATACCTTCCAGCGTACGTTGCATGTAGCGATCAAATCTGACACTCTCTCGTCCCTTGTCGATATTGTTCTGTCTTGTCTTGATGACATTACTACATCTGCCACGGAGTTAAAATCTTTAGCCAATTATCATATCAACAACATCATCCTCTTAAACAAATATAGTAGCAAGAATTATAATGTATACATGGAAATGGCTTGGGGTAGAGGTTATATATTCGATATTGAACAGAGTATCGACAGTTATATCATGGCATGGAATGAGCTTGGTGATTTTGATCTTAGATTTACCACACATCATATTTTTTATAACCAAGGTATATGGTCTAACGAGGATATGCTATCTCATGAGTATTCAGGTGATTCAGTATCTGAATAGGTTGTTATTGTATGGCAATTAAATTATGTAAATGAAGACTCCTCGTTGGATGAGCTTATGGGTATTTAATGTGCACTTTAAGCAAGGTTCAGATATACAAATCTTCATTGTTATGTATGGAATGTAGGTTTCATATCGTCAATCTTGTCTTAAATGCAAGTGACCTCAGGTACAAACTATGGTAGATCATGATGTATGAGAGTAGAGTACCTCGAACTATACCCCCCTGGGGTATATGATTTTACGCTAGCCTCAGATCAGGGGGGGTATAAATCTTGAAATATGTGAGAATATAGCTCAATTTGGGTACTTATTGGGGTATATATGGGTATATTAGGGAGGGGGTATAAGTTCTTGGTGCTAGGCTCACTCGAAAGAGGGGGGTATAGTCCAAGTTGGGGGGTATAGTTCGACGGGGTCTGTATTTGTTTTTTTTTAGTGGTCTCTGTTGAGAGATGGACATCTCTTTTTTCGGGCCATGTCTATTCGGTATCCTTAGCCTCAAAAGATCCAGTATCCTTGAACAAGGGGCACTACCAATTTATATCTCATTCGGGGGCACGAAGAATGAGGGGCACGAAGAATGATCACTATACTTATTCTTTGCATAATTATTAGACAACAACAACCCTTAAGAACTTCCTAAGATTATGACAGGATCCTACTCTATGAACCTACGCAGTAAAGCACTTCGACTACGCAATGGGAGGCGATTACCATTGCCATTGGAACTACCACGCCTTCCTCCAAAGAAGAAGGTCGGCAAGGGCAAAAGAGGTGTAGCACGTCTACTACGCAATGGGAAGCGATTACTGGAACTACCACGCCGCCTTCCTCCAAAGAAGAAGGTCGGCAAGGGCAAAAGAGGTGCGGACCGTGTGAAAATCTCACCAACAACACAATCATATTCCATATCCACACCAACTACTATTACAGAAACATCCTCCTCTTCACTTTCTTCAACTTCAGTGCGTAGTGAGTTTAGGTAAGAAAGAGTTTTCATACTTATACGACCCTCCTTGGATACCATGTGTATCTAATCATCTCTCCGTCTCTCCTTAGTTCCACAAGTCAACCGATGCTCATTAGCTTGGAGCTTCAGAAATTTGATACTCTTAAAACGTCAGAGACCAAAGAAGATGTGGATGCCACCACACTTTCATCTATCAGCAATTTGACCGAAGAGGTATCCAAGAAGTTGGAAGAGTTGCTTGCGACGCCAGCAGGTGACCCGAAAGCTACAACAGCCAAGGGAGAGACGAAGAAGGGCCCTTGGCCAATCGGCGATCGACAACGTGAGGATGATTCTCCTACCATTGGGGAGGGTCAATTGGATGATTATGCACGTTCTGGGCAAGAAGCTGTCAAGCAGACTCTTGAATTAATGAAAAAGACGGCTGGAGTTCGAGATAAGTACGATACTGCCTCCCTCAAAGACTATGGAGTTGGTCCTCGAAGAATTATGGAAATCGATCGTGTGATGTCGGATGACAACCGCCGCGCTGTGTGCGAACAGTGTGCACGCCGAGAAGGAATCGACCACGGAGAAGATCTATCCAAGGTCGGCCCTGAGGAAGTGTCAGTAACACCTGCCAATCATAAGGAAGATACAAAGAAGGAATCTCCTGATGTTGCCAAACCCTCCTCAGCCACAGTCTCTGTTGGAAAGGCACAGTTGAAGAATAATGTGTTTGGATTTCTTGCACCCAAAGAGGCATCCAAGAAGTCGGAAGAGTCGCTTGCAACGCCAGCAGGTGACCCGAAAGCTACAACAGCCAAGGGAGAGACGAAGAAGAAGCCCAAGAATTACAAGAAACCCAAAGAGTCAGTGAAACACAACAAGTATGGCAGTAATGCCTCCTACACGTCCAGTGGATGGGATGTTTTCCGTACACAAATTTCGTTGCAATGTAGACATGGTCACTCTTTCGACAGCCCTGCTGATTTCTTCCGATACTATCAGTCAGTACATGGAGTGCTACCTAAACGTCGGCACCGAAAGGGTGTCAATATTGTCGGTGGACGAGTCAATTTCCAAAGGGTTGCTTCGAAGATGTATGAAGAGTTATCCGAGGAAGACAAGGCTTTATACAGTATGTTTGCTAACTTATTCTGGAAGAAGTTATAAGCTAGCAGTTGGGACGTCATTAGTGTGCCATATGTAGTTGTTGTTGGTTCAGAGGGTGATTTGTATAATATTAAAAGAGAAGAGTGCTGGTATATCTGGAAACGATTTTGTTGTAGTTGGTACCTAATGTGATAACTTCCAATGAATATCATCCACAGTATTTCCCAATAGCCCGCGTCATATATTGCTGCCACTCTCCCACAGAAAATCTTAATCTTATTCTTTTAAATAACTTACACAGAAAATCAAAATTGAATGATGTTCTCCAACAACTGGTGAAATGAGCATATAAGAGCAAATGTTTATGAAGAGGTGGATTGTATCGTCCGGTAATCCAAGTATAAATGCTACCTATGCTACTAGTAATACTCAGTGACTCTGTTATTGATAACTGATGCAATACATTGTTTGTATGTTTTTCTTTTAATTTGTTCTTTGTCGATATGAAACATCTCTCTTTGGGTAAGCCTAGTGATCTCTATGCCTCTTGCACCTACCGACAACGTACCATATCGTAGTGGAATGATTATCAATTATTATAGACACGCCTGGTATATTGTGGCGACAATTAAGCTGTTCATTGATCGTTATATTGAAGCTACCACCTCTGATAGTTGATGGTTAAACAAATAAATATTACAACAACTCTCCGACACTAACTGATAACATGCCGACAACTTAGAGCAGCAGCGAGGACCATATATCTCAACTAATGATATCTATTAAAATAGATGACGAATAGTAGAGGAGCTATAAGGTGGTAGAGGCCTCTCCAACACCAAAGAATTCTATGCTAATGACTAATGTGTGTGTGGTGTTTAAGTAAAAGAGACCATTATGCACTAGGCATATGTTGGCTGGCTCAGCTCAGCAAAAAAAAAATGGATACCAGAAAGCTTTCTTTTATTCTGACTATTTTAGACTGGAACGCGAAGTGCTCAGCTCTGCAGTAGGCTCTCTACCTAATTGATACTGGTGCTAAAGAGCTGATAATTAAATGCCTTAATAACGGGCGGCTCAAACATACATACCACGGGAGATGAAGGTACCCAGTAGCAAAACGATGACTCCAATTACATGGGAATCCACGGGTGGAGTAAAGCTTTTTTGGGCGAAATCCTACCAATAGGATCCTTTACAAGCAATAGCTGAATTAGATCCTTTGCATTTGGTGTGATATCTCCGTATCTCCAAACAGATGACGAAGAGAAATCCAAACCATCGTTGAGGATGGAATTGAACAACTCTCGATTGTTTCCACCAATGAATGGCATACAACCAGAGAGAAGAATATACAATAGAACACCGACCGACCAAACGTCAACCATCTTTGCATACCTGCCTTCAATTAGTTCTGGGGATGCATAATGCGTAGTACCAACAAAAGACGTCAGAGGCTGCTCGTAACCATCCCTGTGGAAACACGAAAGTCCAAAATCCACAAGTTTTACAGTAGCTCCACACCGATTATCTTCATACAGGACATTCTCAAGTTTTATATCGCGATGAACTATTCCATTGTCGTGAAGGTAATCGATCGCTGAAAGCAGAGATTTTATAACGTTGGAAGCCATTGATTCTGTGAAACACCCTGCACTCAAACTCTCCATCTTATCAAACAAATCACCACCACAGTATTTCTCTGTTACAATATGTACATGATGTGGTTCTTCATAATAATCGATCATTTTCATTATATTGGTATGATCAACTACACTGAGGACATTAATCTCATTCTCCAGATAACAATCATTGCCACCTTTCCTGACGCTTTTAACTGCGTATATACACCCTGTCTTTCTTTGAGTGCATTCACGTACCACACCAAAACATCCCCTGCCAAGTACCCGAGATAAGATACACTCGTAATCGTCATTGAAATCCCATTTGTATACAGAGGAATGGTCCACCAATGGAACCACCGCAGAGACCATAATTTGAGTGGGTTAATGATAATGATTATATCTCAAATATCAAATATCAGAAGCGCACATTTACGGAGAGGAAGAAGCTGTGTAGTGCCCTCATGGGGTGTAGTGCCCTCATGGGGCAGTAAGGGCACTACAATATTAATACTTTTAACACTCACAATATATCAAAGGTGGGAGACCGTTTTTCATTACTCATGTTTAAGGTGTTAAAGACAAAGAGAAAAGCTACAGCGGCGCCGGCTGGTAATCATCCTCCAATTAAAAAGAAGGCGAAACTCTGTTCATCAACATCCACACGCCCCCCAAGTTCATTTAATGTTGTTGATCCGTTTGGGACAGATTTATACCAGAAGTCAACTAGTAGAGATAATAGGAAGGCAAACTATGAACTACTAGGCAATTGGACAGAAGGATGTGTTGAACCCAGGTGGATCGATTCACTGATGGGAGTGGATGTTATCGTACCTGGCTGTTGGGTGGCTTCATCAGCCGGATCCCAAAAAGGGTTCATTGCAGACTTTAAAGATGGCCTTTTTGAAATTTACTTCCCACTCCTTGACACGAATTGCACTGTTTCTTACAACGATTTAAAAACGGTCATTGATTACAGTCAGTTTAATGTGGAACCTCATCACCTACCAGCACAAACACCAATGGTCCTCAAATTAGGATAGAATAACCAAAATATGTTGGTCTTATTTTGACAGAGAACCACACCTTTGTGGACCGTGTGAAGAAGAACCTTGTTATGACCCACTGCTTCACCAACGAGGAGGAAGATGGTGGGGGGATTTGTGGACTGGGTGTGAAGAGATCCATTTGTTGCGAGTTTGTGAAGTAGATAGAAGAAGAATAGGTGCAAATTATGTTTGTGGATGAATTACATTAGGTCCAGGGCAACTTACCTTAACTACATATGTATGTACACTTTCAGAAGTACAAGTGTTACTCTGTTCGGTCTGATGAAAGGTGGCCAATATTGTCGAGCGAAATATAGCGAAATATTGGACAACACCTATCTGAACCAAAATTCCATGCCGAATCCGATAATGGTGGTCTCATTCCACAAAATTGAACACAAGAGCCAATATTTAGCCCAGAAGCCCCATAATAGCAAAAGTGTAGGCGGTTTGTGCAGCCACTTAACTTTTCCAATATATTCATTAAATAATGGCCATATCAAAGGTTACAACACCCTATCCTAGCTAAATTTGCACGTAGGATTCGAATAAAGCAACCACTTTGGCCAAATATAACGTGGGACACAGTACAAATATAAGATTCTGATTCTAGGCTACTGAGGTCAAAAAAACGAAAAGTCAAACTTATCATATGCCAACTTCAGAATGTATTCTTTAGGTGATATATAGCAATATTGTCATGAGAGCATCGTCATATATATCATATTTAATGAGCAGTGGCCGGATACATGTTGCTATAAGGTTAGGTCTAACCTAAACTTTTTAGCTAACATGAGCAGAAAATAAAGGGGCACTACTAACAATGTGACTAAAGTGGGGTTAGGTTAGGGTCGGAATCTGGTAAGATTTTTTAGGACCTTCTCGGAACAGGTTGTTGAGCAATGTATTTTACTTACTTACAAGCAGCAGTAGTTGTATATTTATATTGCAAATTAATACATTTAAATTAAATAGTTACACCTGGTGATGGAGCATTCAACTTCTGCGCAACTTTCCTTTTGTATGATAACATGTTGGAATCCCTCATCAAACCTCGAAGAATGAGTGTATCATTATCCGCATAGTCAGCCCAATTTTGGAAATCTTCATGTTCCATAAAGTGCCTGACGCTTTGTAATCTGATTGCCACCCTACGAATCTTAATACATTTGTCAGTATATCGCCGGCAAAGTTTCTTGAGAAATGCACTTCCTCCCTCCATAAGTTTATCATATGTTGTATGTCTTCCAATAAAGGACGCGATTTTAGATTGGAGTGAAGCTATCTCACCGTCACTAAACCCTATCAACTCAACTATTATTACAACACCTCTTGAATCGTCACCTACTATAATATTCAAAAGTAACAAATCATCCTTATCTTTCTTGCTCTTTAATGATTCGTGTTGAGTGGATACAGAGAGAGCAACACGTGTTGCATCTTTTATTGATGCAATTGGTGTTAAACCCAACCTTACTTGCAATGATAACAAATCACCAAACGTTAGATTAAACCAATCCACCATGTTTTCATCAAACGGTACTACAAACATCAAATGACTATCAACAGCATGATTACTTAAATGTCCACTACTAAACTGCACATCTGAATACATGAAACTGCCACAAGAACGAGCAGAATAAAGAATGATCGAAACCGACAGGAGCTTGCGAATGATCTCTTCTTGTTCTTCATTAGTTGCAATTAAATTCTCAGTAAGCGTGTTACCAACAAGTGTTCTAACGGTATCATAATCATTAGCGCTTAACCTATTCATTAGTTACGAATGACACGACTAATCGGTGTTACAACCCCCCTATCAACCTAATTGCGATTTATGGATAAGATACCACCCTACTGAGGGGCGGTAACATGTTCGTGCCCGTTGAGGTTTAGTATACTGGCACTTCCAAAATACGAAGATTAAGGATCAGTATCAGCAAAATGGAAGTAAAAGTAGCTTACTATAAAAAATCTGTGCTTGTCACTGGCCGCGATGTTGAGGACGAGATCAAGGATATTGGGAAGGGGGTGTTTAACCGCACATTAAATGGTTGGGTCTTCCCGAGAAGAAAGCGAGACGCGGTGGTAACTAAAATCGAATCTCTACCTGGAGTAGAGTTGGTGGATGAAACGGCTGCTGGTTCTACTCCCAACAAGAAGAAGGGGAAGAAGAAAGGTGGAGGAAGCAAAAAGCGTTGTACAAACAATAGTGGCAAGATTGATATTCTAAGGTATGCAGATTATGATTATTATATCTGAATCTGCTATAGGAAAGCTTACTCAACGGCATATTAGTTAGTTGATAACATATCAATGTTAAAGTTAGGTTCAGCTAGTAACTGATTCTTGGACACGCAACAAACTTGAACTTCTATGTACTTCCTGAACCAAACATATCAGGAACCATCCTCATAAGATGGTACATTAAATTCAATTGAAGTAATGTTCTCCTAACCAATTGCAGTCTTAGCCGGCATCCCAATCCAAGCATTCTTCTTTACAAACAACATCATATCGATTATTATTCTCATTGTAGGGACTAAAAGCATCCTCATGTATTTCGACGACTGACCCTTTCCTTACTCCTTCTCAATGCATTCCCCGACCCATTGATATGATTAGATGCAACAAACAGTAGTGGCGTGGCCTTAGCAAACTGATATATGGTGATTAAACTATTTGATACTCTACCCCTTGAACAACCTCCATGAGGTAATAATTGATCATAGTTGGCTCGCCAGATACACAAATCGATTCCCGCAAAGCAAAGATCTTTTAGAAATCTTCAATATGGTGTCAACTTGATTCTTATCTTATGTACTTGATATGAATATATGGGTCGACGATCCTCCTTATTAGTCTATCGAATTGGTTATACATACTGGTGTTCATCACACTGTATCATTTAGTTTACGTTTTAGTTGGGACATTGATTTCATGCACATTATCTACTCTGCAATTGCAATAGCTCAAGTAATATACCTTCTAAGATCTTATTAAATATAAACATAGTAGACTGGACCTTAACTTTATATAAATCAACAAATATAGCTGTTAACTCACACACCCCTTGATATACAATTACTGTGGATAGATTACTACAGAGACTCTACAAATTGCTCGTATATCAACATCGCGGCCCCAATTGGACAGAGGCAATGGTCGGCCTTAGTTTGA
>Ga0214477_100465_pt1 | contig 28150 bp, 18 predicted proteins | sample M1_20Mar14CPVII9_FD_165058 | JGI IMG/M metagenome (GOLD analysis project Ga0214477, IMG submission 165058) | Marine eukaryotic communities from Monterey Bay, California, United States - M1_20Mar14CPVII9sort6BwellC16 | ecosystem: Environmental > Aquatic > Marine > Unclassified | place: USA... | reverse complement strand
TGGCGTGCAGCACAAATGAAGGATAATGGTGAGAAATATATCAGAGAGGCTGCAATGGCAAAGCTTGCTGCCAGTGAAGCGGCTACATTATGTGCACACCAGGCAATTCAAATTCTGGGAGGTATGGGATACGTCACCGAGATGCCTGCTGAACGTCATTACAGAGATGCAAGGATTACAGAAATTTATGAAGGTACTAGTGAGATTCAACATTTGGTAATTGCTGGTGATGTTTTGAAGGAGTATAAGAGTCAATATTAAGTAGATAGTTGTTGTATGTAAAGAGCTTTACAATAATCTAGATAGATAGATAGATAAAGATAACATTACATTGTTTGTTGAGATTTTATTTCCTATCAGACTGTTTTAAAGTACATTTGCATGGTCTTTCCAATACTCTGCAGCTTCCATATATGATTCTCTAACCAACTCCACACCACTTCCACCATGCTCTTTTCCCAAGGCATTTCGCATGGCAGTGATTGGAGTCATGGGTAACTCATGATCAACATCTTGAGCTTTAATACTAACAATACCCCAAGGTGCCGTCTCCACTTTACCGCCGTAATCTTTCTTCTTATCCATCGCTGCATTCTCCTTGTTGATTTGCTCTCGTGAGTATAGGATAAGATCAATGTACTTTGCCACTGGAAAAACATCTTTTTCTTCTTTTCCTTCCAATAGTAATTTACGATCAAAGTAACGTGTTAATACTGGTAATTCTTTATCAGATCTTGCCTCGTATCTTGTACGGATATATTGTTCATTGTCCTTCGTAATTGGCAATACATTGACACGTGCATCCGAGAAGTCATTAGTAAGGAATATATGTTTACAAAATTTTGCATATCCATCTTTTAAGTTTGAAGCATCAAATCGGGAATTTACGATCTCTTCAAACTTTTCAATCGAGATGTTGCTGCAGTATATTCATATAACATCGAAAAGACCAGCAATGCGATGGTGGTGGTAATGATGGACAGCAGAATGTGGTGATGATGGATAACAGAATCGCAACATTAGTCGAGAGGTAGTGACTCTAGTGACACATCAAAAACAAAAATATGAACATATGATATGTGAGTATATCACTTACAATACTGCACCGGCATAACCTTTACTACTCTCTTTCTCGGAAAACTGCCTAAAACAAAATGGATCTACAACAAGATTCTTTGTATTAGTATCTGATTCAGTAGACATGTTGCATAGAATTTGTTGTTGTCTATTTGCAATACTTGAAGGATACTTTTTATTTTTGGTTGATTGATAAGAGTTGCCAGTTAAAAATGCCGATGATACTGATGTTGTAGTAGAGAATGCCCTTGATGATATTGGTGTTAGTAGGACGGTTTGTAGTGCTGGGTAGAAGTATCGCATTGTATAGATTATAGATACGCGCTGATATGTATTTTGACTTGACGACAGTTTGGTCGCTAAAAGTAGGAATGAATTTCTCTAGACCTTTTATGTGAAGTATATGGTGTGGTTTGACTGAATCCATTATCATATACATTACTATTTATTTGGTATTATATACTATTATTTATGTATATTATTTGGTATTATATACTATTATTTAATAAAAGACGGCAAAGCAAGGGTTTATATTGGTGTTCATTTATACACATCTTGTGCACTTTATCGAAGGTGCAATTTAGGAATATGCTTTGTATATCCCAACCAATTTTCTAACCATGACTTTAAGTCATGGTACACGTAGAAATTGGTACAACTCTACGTGAGGCTCATACCATGACCGAAAGTCATGGTAGAATTTAATCTATTGCAATAGCATGAAAAAATGTAGTATGATGACGCCGCCGATACTCCGCTTATACTACTCTCGACGGCCGATTCAATGGTGCAATGGGCGTCCTTATCGAGTAGTTGCATCATCGTCGATCGGCGTCGACAAAGTTGATGTTTTGCAATTGCAAAAATTGCAAAGATACCGTATCCTCATTCGGCGAGCAAAGTATTCCACGTCACAATATTTTACCATGACTTTCGGTCATGGTAGCGATTCTAACGGTTGAAAATTTATTCATACCATGACTTAAAGTCATGGTAAAAATTGGTTGGGATATACTGTGAATAGATATCGATAATCTGTTAAACGATGAGCAGCAAGAGTAATACAAAGAAGCGTAGGGTTGGCGGCGATACGCCAGCTGCAGAGACGGAGAACAACAATGAGCTAATTGCAATAAAATCAACTATGAATGAGTTGGTGCATCAGAATCGTACACAAAATGATAATATAGCCAACATTCTTCAGTTGATGAAGGGTATGCAGGGTGAGATGAAGGATATGCGAGAAGAAATTACACAACTAAGAAAGAAGTGTGATGATATGCATGCATACCGAAGTTAATAGTGTTGTTACAAATAGGTTTGATATGTTGGATAACAAACAAAAATATCATGAGGTGATATTGAAGAACCAGAAGTGGACCTTTCCAACAATAGCTCATTCTTTAGAATATAGGAGTAGTTTAGGCCAGCATGAAATTGCTGAGGTTACGAAATTCTTAAAGCAAGTTGAGTTTTATACTCGGAAAATGAGATATGGTACCGCTTCTGGCCAAATCGCATTGCAAGTCTACAATGAGTCTCCAGATTTCTTAAGGTACAACAAAGAGCTCCTACCTTACTGGAAGGAGTTTGCTAGTGCAGTAGAACAGCATCAGCACTACCTCAACTGCATGCCAAATAATGAGCCGAAGACACTTCATTTATATAATATAGAACTATCAGAAGATGTACTTGATCTTCTAGCCAAAGCCTTCAAACCAATCCAGTTCGGTAAATTCGTTTTACGAAGGAATAACTTTGGACAGAGAGGCATTGAGTTTGCATTGGACTATCTGGAAAGCAACAACAAATGCAATACTTTTGGCCTTATGCAAAATGCAGTTAGCAATATGCATAACCATATCAATCGACTATGTGAAATAATAAAACAACATCAATCTATTAAAACATTGGCACTTCGTGACATGACAAGAGTTGGCGGAATGATCAATGGATATGAAATGCTACGAATGCTTATGACTGCCGGCAAAGAACAGCTCTCGGCAATCGACCTATCAGGCAATGAAATAAGTACAGGAGGAGATACTTTCATCTCGGACTTCCTAGCTGGCAAAAACTACGCATTGAAAAACCTTGTCCTCAAATCCAATCAGCTTGATGATAATGATGCAATGGCGGTTGCAAGTGCACTGAAACACAATACAAATTTACGCGAGCTCAATATTAGTAGCAATAATTTGACAAATTTAGGATGGGAGGCATTGGGAAAGGCAGTGTTTGACAAGACGAGTTTAAACACCGCCGCTGATTCAAACCATAAATGTCATATCGATTTCCCCGACGGAGATGAAATTATAGATATCATAAGAAACTCAAACGGAAAGACATTGTGGTGTCCATCAAAACTCAGGCGAAAGAAAGTATATTCAATTCTATCAGCAAGGAATAGAAACTGTTTAAATGTTGATCACTTTGATGAGGGTATGCCCGTTGAGTTACTGCCAGATATGCTAAGATCTATTCAGAAGTATGCCGGTTATCATAATGCTGATTCTAATTCACTACCTGATAATACTTTTCGTCCTCCTCCACCACCCCGAGATTCTCAGGATGTCAAGCCTCTATCGGTCATGTTCGAGATATTGCAAAGATGGGACAAATCTCTGGCCGTCTTTGAGGCATTAAGTTCATAAATAGTCACTAAAACACCAAGTAGATTTTCACATATTGTGTAGTAGCTAGTATATAATACTTTAATATGCATATTTATATTCTACTTGTCGGCTTGTACCATTGCCGACTCTACTAGCGTAGTCCCCTTACTTTCTTTTGCGAAATAGCTACCAATATCTAGCCCACTAACCAAGCAACCACTTATTATGAATGCAGCTCCGACAGCGGCACAACTTCCCAGACTTTCACCAGCGACAACGCTAGCAAAAGCAGCACCAAAGAGGGGTTCAGTTGAGAAGATGACTGTAGTCTCAGCAGCAGATAAAGTCTTGAGTGCAAGCGTTTCCATCCAGATTGTGAAAGCAGTGGTAACAATACCCGTCCATAGCAGGGCACCTAATATCTTGGGATCATGTAACCATGTCATCACTTCTGTTATACTTGGTAGTGCATTACATGCATCTGAGACTGAGAAGCCAGATACAGGAGACCAGCAAGTTAGATACGAAGCAGAGACAAGAAAGACTGCTAACAGCTGAGACGCTGCCAAACGTCCTGCCTCTGTTGGATACTTCTCCATTGCAGCCTCCATTCTCCAGAAACCCAAACCAAACATTAGAGGTTGCATCAAGCTCATCACGTCTCCACTGTTCAAGGTCTCCGTGCCTCCCATTTCCAATGCGTACACTCCCATTGCTGCAAGCACGGCCCCAATAACCTGTCGTCTCAGTAGCGGTTTACCCCATATATAATCTAATATAGGCACAATCACGACAGCCATTGAGCATATGAAGGCTGACTTACTTGCAGTTGTAGTCTTTAACCCGATAGCCTGAGAAATATAACCCACAGAGTTTAAAACACCAATTTCCATACCCGCAAGTGCAACACTCAACTTAGTCGGCTCTTCATTGCCTTCTACTTGTGCCATTAGCTTTAGTTCATCACTGATAGGGGCTATCAACCACGGTAGCATAGCAACAGCTGCAAAGCCAAAGCGGAGTGTAGACGAAATACCGACAGACATACTTTCATCTAAGGCTTTCACGAAAGTAAAATTTGTGCCGTATAATGCAGCTGATAGAAGTAGTAGGAGACGTGCCTTCCATACATCACTTAGTATGGGGGTTGAGGCAATATCATCCGAAACATCAGTAATGAGCTCGGAAGATATCAGTTCATGCTCCTCATGTTGTTCGAGACTTAGCTCATCATCATCACTCATACTCATGGATTTCATTAAGATTTGATGTGCAAGGTATCCTTCTAGTAACTCCTGTTGAATGATATTCTTCTCTTCTGTCTCGATATCAACATCCAAAGTTGCAGTAGCCTGGCTGCTCAACCAATCCCCTTTAGTCCAATCGGTACCATTCTGTGTTTGATACTTCAAGATGCTGGCATCTGATCTATGATGAGTTGAAGTTGTTGCTATCTTTGTCTTTGGTGATGGCCACGAAAACGATGATATTGTAGAGGGTAAGATTGCAATGAGGAGTATCATCCAAGCAAAGATTGCAGTACTATTTGGATAGGCCATCATCATAATCTTTGATTATATCTTTTGACGTTTAGTGTTCTTCTCGTTCAATTTTCAATCGAATGATCTGCAAAATTGCAGTCTCTTCTATCTGTGCACACTACTGATATAACAAACGAATAACACAACTATATAATACAACCAAACATCCTCTCTCGTATCTATTTGATATCTTTAGATTGCAAGTCGGAGTTGTGGTGGCAACTTCAATTTTTTGTTTGTGGTGTCGTGTGCAATCTGTTCCAGCTGTCGTAACAAGTGTTACAACTCATTATTCCACGAAACATATTTCTTTGTTACATTGCCACTCGATGAAATTAAGGAGTTTTCTACCTAAGGTGAAAACTGCTTTCACTTCTTACTATTGCAGATTGCACCATCAAGGAAACAAAATCATATCACCTCAGCGAAAGAGAATTATACCTTGTTGATAGCATTGACACAATCATAATTATCACACCTATATAGTTGGAAAATTGCGCCGGCCGCCTATCGCTATCAACAAAATCAGAAGAAAATACATAACACAAATTTTCACATACACCATCTTTGCAATTCACCAAAGTATTGCAACTATACCACAATACACCATAGTCAACACCACATCTTATCTTATATAAACTTGACTTACTGCAATTATGGCTTTAGTAAATGTTGTTAATATGGTACTATAATATATTATTTATGACATATGATATGTCCAATGCTGCAAAATCATTTTTTTTGTGATGGTGCACCGTCTTGGAGATATTGTTTATAAAGGTATTGATGGTGATGGTAATACACATGGTACGCCACACACTGAGATTTTTAGTTAATGATACGGATGTATAAGGGATATAAATCAGTCGATATTGATATCATTTTGCAAAATCATTGGGAATATTTTTTCATATGTTTGGTGCACCTTGTTTTATGATGTGTATGTACTTTATCTCTGTCTCAAGTCATATTATATATTATACACTAACCTTTTCATGCTCTCTTTAAACTCAATATCAATTAATTATAACAAAAACATAAAACTACAAAACCAAACCAAACCAAACCAAACCAATTCAAAACAATAATAACTAAAACCCCAAAACCAAACAAAACACAGGCTGTACTGGACAATCCAGCTCAATTCCAATCACCCTTCTCATTTGAAATCACATTCGAATGTCTCCAACCATTACAAGATGATTTAGAATGGAAGGTATTATACGTAGGATCAGCAGAGGATACATCGAATGATCAAGTACTTGATGAAATATTAGTAGGACCAATTCCTGTCGGTATTAATAAGTTTGTTTTACAAGCTGATGCCCCCGATATAAGTCAAATTCCACAAGATGATATTTTAGGTGTTACTGTTGTATTAGTTACATGTTCCTACCGTGAGAAGGAGTTTGTTAGAGTTGGTTATTATGTCAATAATGAATATACGGAGCCGTATGATGAGGAGGTTGGTCCACCAAAGCCATTGGATATGAATAAAGTCAGGAGGGTGGTATTAGCAGATAAGCCACGTGTTACACGATTTCCAGTACAGTGGGGTGATAAGGAGGAAGGTACAGAACAGAAGACGGAAGAGGAGGGTAATAATAATAGTTCAGCTGCCCTTCAAGATGGAGCGAGTATGTTGGAGGAGGCCAACGGCAAGGCGGCTGGTATGACTTTGGATGATGAAATGGGCGACGATGATGCCGGTGATACCGATGACGCAGTAGAATATGAGGAAGAGGAAGAAGAAGATGATGTTTCAGTTGAAGGTAAGGACATGATGATGGAAGATGTGGGAACTTCCCAGGCTGCTGCAGGGCCGGGAGTCTCACCAACTGTCACAATGGAGTAATGCCAAGACGGTGTATGTGATAATAGGTATACGAAAGGTGTGGCTTCACAATAATATGGGGAAAGCTGTGAAGTCTATATGAACACCTCTTTCATAACGAATTGACAAGCTAGTTTTGGTAGTGTAACCAAATAAGAAGGCGATCTTTGGAAAAGATCCATGTGTGCCGCAATACAAAATCAACTATTTGTTATTAGTTCAACTCAGTCTCAAATCAATGGCAGTAGGAGCGTAGTGCATATCATACATTTCATTCATCTCAATCACGGCAACCACAGCCACAGTAAAGCAGAACTCCCTTACGTCCACCTCGACCACCTCGGGTATTCCCAGCAGCCAGAGAATCAAAACGCTCACATGTAATCTCATCTTCTACCTGTCCTTCTACATTGGCACATCCTCCCTCATCGAGAAAATCAGTGCACTTCTCGTCTAGTACAGCTTGGATATCTATATCACCTTTACCAGGTCGACCTCCACCAAAGCCTCCTCCGCCCGAAGGACGATCTCCTTTCGATGCCAGAATATCTTCGATACTAACTACATCACAGCATACACATTCCATTAGCTTCTCCTTGAACTCTTCCCTCTTCTCCTTGAACTCGTTCATCATCTCATCATCGAATACCAACTCTCCCTCGTCTGCAGGACGAGCAGGGCGTTCAAGGGTACAGTCGATGGCATCTAAGTTTGCAGGACAAGTAAAAGTCTCAAGGAAGCCTGGGCACTTCTTGTCTTTCAACTTCTGCAAACGTCCTCCCTGGCGAGCTTGAAGAGTACGAGCCTGGTTGGATTGGGCATTGCTGAGTGAAAGAACGGCAGCGTTAGTAACAATAGCTAGGAAGAGTTTCATGTTCAGTTGATAAGGATTCGACCAATAAGAATATGTTTATAGTTGCCAGGTTTTGAAATTATGAGATTAGTTTGAGCTGCCGATATTAACAAACGACTGACCTCACCTGAGAAGAGTATTCCTATTCAATCCAGAACAACGGCCTCGATCGAATCAATCTTACCAAAGTGCTGAAAATCCGGTATCTTATCGTTAATTGTCCAACAAGACCAAGATAGAAGCAGAATCTGGAAGCAGGCCGTACTACCATTGTCGCTAGCCGCCCATGACGGCTAATTCTCAGTTACAACCTCCTCCTCTTCTGCAACCTTATATCCCATTGGATTAGTTGATTGCCACCTCCAGGTATCCTCACACATCTCCTGTGTACCCAACTCAGCACTCCAATTTAACATTTCTCCTGCTTTCTTGGGATCAGCATACAACTCTGCCACATCACCGGGCCTACGGTTTGAGATTTCATATGGTACAGGCTTGCCAGTTGCTTCTCCCATACCATCGACAAGCTCCAAGACGGATACCCCCTTTCCTGTGCCTAAATTAACTGCCTCACATCCTACACTATCGGCGTATAGTTTATCAAGTGCGGCAACATGACCCTTTGCTAGGTCAACTACATGGATGTAATCTCTCACTCCTGTACCATCGGGTGTATCATAATCATCTATGGAGTTTATGTTTGATTGAATGATGAGAACAGGATGGGATATTGATGCTCACATGCAATAAGGCAAACGCTAAGGATCAACTTACCACCAAAGATACTTAATTTCTCCCGTCTACCAACACAAACTTGTGCAATAAAAGGCATGAGATTATTTGGTATACCCTATACATTGTTTTTGAAATGAGAACCAATACAAGATGCATTCATAAGTTAGCGTTATTCTCAAGAAAGCAGAAACAAAACAAAAAGAACACACATGCTCATAACAAATACATACACACCTGCGGATCTTCTCCCATCAATCCACTCGGATGTGCACCAATAGGATTAAAGTATCTTAAAATCAATATGTTCCAAAGCTCAGGTTGACTAGCATACAAATCTCGTAATATCTCTTCAATGAATAACTTTGTACGTCCATATGGATTCGTAACGGGTCCTAATCTTGCCTCTTCAGTTAAAGGCAGCATCTCAGGCTCACCATATACAGTTGCAGAGCTTGAGAAAACGAAATGTGGTACTTTTGACTTTTGCAAACATTGCAATAAGGTTGTAGTGCCACCAATATTCACTCCATAATAATCTAATGGTTTGGCTACCGATTCACCCACTGCTTTTAATCCAGCAAAATGGATACAACTTTCAATGGATGGGAATTCATTTAATACAGACTGTATCCCTTCTTCATCTCGTATATCACAATTACGAAAATGTAATCTATCTTTAATATCCGATGAACTTAAACTACTATCTTTTGCATCTGTTAGTAGTTTTGTAACTCGATTCAAACTTTCCTCAGCTGAATTTATAAGGTTATCAATCACTACTACTCGGTATCGATTTGTATTTAGTAATTCGAGACATGTATGTGAACCAATATATCCTGTACCCCCCGTTACTAGGACTGTTCGTAGATTATCATCACCATTCTCTCCACCTCCCCTTGCAAGTTGAAGAGGGGAAGAAAGATATTGTTGTTGTGTAGGAGATGTTCGCTGAAGGATACCAAAGGATGTACTGCTGCTACCGAATGAAGTGGAGGCAAAGGCAAATACATCAGTGATAATGTATTGGACGACGAGGAGGAAGCCTACTAAAGACAACATGGTCAATTGTTGACGGTCAGAGGAAGGATTGTGTCATAAAAAAAATGACATGATAGAGTCCTACTAGCTTGATGGTATCCTTTGCAAAATCAGTACTAGAGCAAGATGTGATATATGTAGCTTATTCAAAAGAATCCACTTTCTGTTTAGAATGGCTATGATATATCTTGGATCAATAGGTATGCTGTTTTAATGAAGTGTATCTTAGGAGATCATGGTTTGCTTTTATACTCCGATCACTACACAACTTCTAGCAATGCTTTTTGTCAGTAATAGCAAAGAGAGTGCTTCTTGAGCACGTGGTTCGATTAGCATGGGTACATTGACATCTTGTCAACATGTTATATCACACCCCTCAGCGGTTTCGGTTGGGGGAACATCTTGTGCTATGTTTCATCTTCGACAATATCAGTCTCATAAAAAAAACAACAACAACAAAGCAAAAGCAAAACAATACGTCAATAACAACTGCAAAGCAATCTAATCATGAAGACTTATTACACCGCCCTTACCATCGTTCTATCTGTATCATCAGTCTCCTATACTACTGCCAATCAATCATCCATCATGAGCTTCATTGAAGAGAGTATCCCTGCCGGATGTGGAACTCGTTGCAGCGATGACAACGACTGTCATAAAGGAGGATACGTCAAATGTGGCACTTGTACCAGTGGGTTTTGTATTCCAGAGGGATGGAAACCTGGAGACGGAGGTTATGAGATGTGTGGTAGATCTTGTAGTCATAAGAGTGATTGCCAAAGTGAGTATGAAGGGACTAGGAATGAATGTATGGAATGTGATAGTGATATTGGGATTTGTGTTCCCCCCTCTACAAGTGAAGATGATGTAGCATCTACTACTGACACAGTAGATTCGTTGACTGACTTTATTGAAGAGAGTTCAGGGTTTTGTGGTGAATAATGTGATCACAATGATGATTGTCCTCAAGGTGGATTCGACCCATGTAACCAGTGCAAAGAAAATCACTGTGTGAAGGAGAGTTGGGAGAAGGAGAATAGAGGCGGTAAGGGTCTCGAAATGTGTGGCCATACATGTGAGAATAGACTTGATTGTCGATCAGAGTATTCAGGGACTGAGAATCAATGTATGGAGTGTAATAATGGGAGATGCACTAAACAAGAGGGTAAAGAGGAATCTACTATCGAGGAGTTGTCTGTTACCGAGGAGGAGGACAATGAATCGACATCGTCTTTGAGCTTTTTGAAAGAGAACGAAGAGATTGGTAATAAATGTGGTCTCCGTTGTGATAATAATAATGACTGTTTCAATGGTGGATACATTGAATGCTCAAATGTATAGGTGTCCATTGTGCACGGTTATTATTGTCAAATAGTAGCCTCCATGATCCTCTTGATGCTTGCTGTCTTTGTTGTTGTATAGTTGTAGATATATCTTGTCTCTCTACAATTTCATTTGTGTTGACTACATTCTCATTCATATCTTCGCCATCTATAGTACCCAAAGTATATGCGCATGCATAATCAATTTCATCTGCAGCACTCAAAATAGCTTTAATCACAGGAATTAATACATCACCATGTGTAGCATGATTGTATGCAGTCACTGTATGCAATGCAGTATATCCTTTATCATTACGAAGATTTGTCGAAGACCCAACTTCATGTGGATGTGTAGTACATCGTTCTATAACTGCAGTCCATTGATTCTTGAGAGATATTAATCTTTGCAATTCAGTTGGTTCACCATTGCTTGGGATCGGGATAGGTGATGATATATGATGACGGCCTGACATTCTTCGTATAGGATGCTTTGAATAGTAGAATGTTGTTGATTAGCTCTTCGCTTTCGTCTGACATAAGTAAGATAATAATATAGCAGCAAGTTTATACTAACTAATACGATCCAGCGCAATACCTATAAACTCACCACTTCATATCAATGTATATCAGCGCAATAAACTCACCCTTCACAATTATATCGTATTTACATTTACTTCTTGCACTTGCAACCTATCTAAACCTCTACGGTTGACGGTACTTTCTCCCTTGGGATACCGCAAAAGACTTCGTATCTTTTCAAGGGGTAAATTTTCCTCCGGCCACCCATCAATCAAATTTCACGACGCGATGATCATTGGCTGATCTATATTCACTCTCCAAAAAACAATATCACCATCATTAATACATAGATTACCTGCTTAGTATCATACAATAATAAATCAATATAATCATGCGTCTTGCCGCCCTTTCAATAACACGAAATCTACAAACTAAACTCGTTGGCAGCAATACCACAAAAATAAATGCTGCCAACCGAGCTATTGCAAATTATGGCATCAGTAACAATACTAGCGTTGAAAAGAGGAAGTATACAACCTATTCACAACTACCCTCAGAACATCAAATGGTATATGAAATGTGTCGTAAGTTTGCTGATGAGGAATTAGCGCCCAATGCTGGAAAGTGGGATGCGAAGCATGAATTCCCAAAGGATGCTGTTGATAAGTTGGTAAGTCGATATATATGCTGTTGTGGTGTCAAGTGTCCAGCAGAGTGTTAGTGTTAGATGAACTGATGTTTGTTGTGTCAGTGTGATTGCAATTTATAGTTAGTCAACTGTTCATATACATGTGATATCTCAAATTCTCACAAAATATCAAATACTCAACAACATATATAACAGGCTGAACTTGGTATGATGGGTATCAACTGCTCTACCGATCACGGTGGTTCTGAATTAGATGCATTATCATACGCAATTGCCATGGAAGAAATTAGTCGAGGATGTGCCTCCGTCGGTGTTATAATGTCAGCACATAATAGTTTATATCTCTATCCAATTGATGCATTTGGTTCAGATGAATTGAAAGAACGGTACATTACCCCATACACTGGACATGAGAAGGATGAGAATGGTCGATTGAATATTGGTTGCTTTGGTTTAAGTGAGCCAGGTAATGGTAGTGATGCAGGTGCGGCATCAACTACGGCTACTGATGCAGGCGATGAATGGATTATTAATGGAACGAAAGCTTGGATTACAAATGCACATGAGTCTAGTGCTGCCATTGTCTTTGCAACCACTGACAAATCATTGAAACATAAAGGTATTTCAGCATTTGTCGTGCCAATGAATGCTGAAGGTTTCTCACTCGGTGCTAAGGAAGACAAGCTTGGTATTCGTGCTAGTTCAACTGCCAATCTCATTATGGAGAATGTACGCATTCCTAAATCAAATCTCATTGGCGAACCTGGACAGGGATTCAAAATTGCAATGCAAACATTGGATGGTGGACGTATCGGTGTAGCTGGACAGGCATTGGGTATTGCCTCTGCCTCCATTGATTGTGCTGTGAAGTATGCACTTGAACGCAATGCATTCGGAAAGCCAATTGCTCAGATGCAAACTATTCAGAATAAGATTAGTCAAATGACTGTAGCAAGAGATTCAGCACGGTTACTAACATGGCGTGCAGCACAGATGAAGGATAACGGCGAGAAATACATCAGAGAGGCAGCAATGGCAAAGCTTGCTGCCAGTGAAGCGGCTACATTATGTGCACATCAGGCAATTCAAATTTTGGGAGGTATGGGATACGTAACCGAGATGCCTGCTGAACGTCATTACAGAGATGCAAGGATTACAGAAATTTATGAAGGAACTAGTGAGATTCAACATTTGGTAATTGCTGGGGATGTGCTGGAAAGTCCGCGTTAGTATTGTTTTGAGTATGAACTTGTGTGTTCAATACGAAGACTCGGCCATTCGAATACTTCATTTGAACTTAGTTTGCCTTTGTGTGATTGTCTTTGCAAGCCGCATATACTAACATATGTTGCAATCACTTCTCTTTCATCTTCATAAACTATGAAACGCGCATCTTCCAGAAGGAGTACAAGAGTCAATATTGAGAAGTAGTATAGGCTTTATGTGTGTATGTAAAGAGCTTGGAATAACCTAGAGAGTAGATAAAGGATAACATTGCATTGTGTGTCGATATTTCATTTCCTATCTAGATATTTAAAGTACATTTGCATGATCTTTCCAGTACTCTGCAGCTTCCATGTATGATTCTCTAACCAACTCTACACCACTTCCGCCATGCTCTTTTCCCAAGGCATTTCGCATGGCAGTGATTGGAGTCATGGGTAACTCATGATCAACATCTTGTGCTTTAATACTAACAATACCCCAAGGTGCTGTCTCCACTTTACCTCCATAATCCTTCTTCTTATCCATTGCTGCATTCTCCTTGTTGATTTGCTCTCGTGAGTATAAAATTAGATCAATGTACTTTGCAACTGGAAACACATCTTTTTCTTCTTTACCTTCCAATAGTAATTTACGATCAAAGTAACGTGTTAATACCGGTAATTCTTTATCAGATCTTGCCTCGTATCTTGTACGGATATATTGTTCATTGTCCTTTGTAATTGGCAATACATTGGCCCTTGCATCTGAGAAGTCATTAGTAAGGAATATATGTTTACAAAATTTTGCATATCCATCTTTTAAGTTTGAAGCATCAAATCTGGAATTTACGATCTCTTCAAACTTTTCAATCGAGATGTTGCTGAGTGATAATATCGGTGGTAAGTGACAATATCATGTGATAAATTAGTGCCGGACACATCAAAAGCAACCAAGTATAAACATGATATGATATATATGTGTATACCACTCACAATATTATATATCATGTGGTTACGTGACACATCATAAAACAATAAAGTATGAACATATAAGTATATCACTTACAATACTGCACCGGCATAACCTTTACTGCTCTCCTTCTCAGCAAACTGTCTAAAACAAAATGGATCTACAACAAGATTCTTTGTATTTGTATCTGATTCAGTAGACATGTTGCATAGAATCTGTTGTTGTCTATTTGCAATACTTGAAGGATACTTTTTATTTTTGATTGATTGATAAGAGTTGCCAGTTAAAAATGCCGATGATACTGATGTTGCAGTAGAGAATGCCCTTGATGATATTGGTGTTAGTAGGATAGTTTGTAGTGCTGGGTAGAAATATCTCATTGTAATAGTACGGCGCTGAAATTTATTGTTGTTGTCTGCCTGCTATGACGACAGTTTAGTCGCTAAAAGTAGGGAGTGAATTTCTCTTAGTCCTTGAGGTATGTAGTAGAGTCATGAGAAGAGTAGAGTCGTAGAGTCAAGGTATGTTACAATAGTAGCAGGGTTATCAAGGGTGAGGTTTGACATCCATTATCATATCCATTACTATTTATTTGGTATTTTATATTATAATTTAATAAAGACGGCAAAACAAGGTAGCAGCTGACAGTTTATATTGAATGTACATTTATTTATACACACATCTTGTGCACTTTTTATCAAAGGTGCAATTTAGAAATCTTCAAAGCATATATATATTGTACTGTGAATAGATATCGATAATCTGTTAAACGATGAGCAGCAAGAGTAATACAAAGAAGCGTAGGGTTGGCGATGATACGCCAGCTGCAGAGACGGAGAACAACAATAATGAGCTAATTGCAATAAAGTCAACTATGAATGAGTTGGTGCATCAAAATCGTACACAGAATGAGAATATAGCCAACATGCTTCAGTTGATGAAGACTATGCAGAGTGAGATGAAGGATATGCAAGGAGAAATTACACAACTAAGAAAGAAGTGTGATGATGTGCATACTGAAGTTAGTAGTGTTGTTACAAATAGGTTTGATATGTTGGATAACAAACAAAAATATCATGAGGTGATATTGAAGAACCAGAAGTGGACCTTTCCAACAATAGCTCATTCTTTAGAATATAGGAGTAGTTTAGGCCAGCATGAAATTGCTGAGGTTACGAAATTCTTAAAGCAAGTTGAGTTTTATACTCGGAAAATGAGATATGGTACCGCTTCTGGCCAAATCGCATTGCAAGTCTACAATGAGTCTCCAGATTTCTTAAGGTACAACAAAGAGCTCCTACCTTACTGGAAGGAGTTTGCTAGTGCAGTAGAACAGCATCAGCACTACCTCAACTGCATGCCAAATAATGAGCCGAAGACACTTCATTTATATAATATAGAACTATCAGAAGATGTACTTGATCTTCTAGCCAAAGCCTTCAAACCAATCCAGTTCGGTAAATTCGTTTTACGAAGGAATAACTTTGGACAGAGAGGCATTGAGTTTGCATTGGACTATCTGGAAAGCAACAACAAATGCAATACTTTTGGCCTTATGCAAAATGCAGTTAGCAATATGCATAACCATATCAATCGACTATGTGAAATAATAAAACAACATCAATCTATTAAAACATTGGCACTTCGTGACATGACAAGAGTTGGCGGAATGATCAATGGATATGAAATGCTACGAATGCTTATGACTGCCGGCAAAGAACAGCTCTCGGCAATCGACCTATCAGGCAATGAAATAAGTACAGGAGGAGATACTTTCATCTCGGACTTCCTAGCTGGCAAAAACTACGCATTGAAAAACCTTGTCCTCAAATCCAATCAGCTTGATGATAATGATGCAATGGCGGTTGCAAGTGCACTGAAACACAATACAAATTTACGCGAGCTCAATATTAGTAGCAATAATTTGACAAATTTAGGATGGGAGGCATTGGGAAAGGCAGTGTTTGACAAGACGAGTTTAAACACCGCCGCTGATTCAAACCATAAATGTCATATCGATTTCCCCGACGGAGATGAAATTATAGATATCATAAGAAACTCAAACGGAAAGACATTGTGGTGTCCATCAAAACTCAGGCGAAAGAAAGTATATTCAATTCTATCAGCAAGGAATAGAAACTGTTTAAATGTTGATCACTTTGATGAGGGTATGCCCGTTGAGTTACTGCCAGATATGCTAAGATCTATTCAGAAGTATGCCGGTTATCATAATGCTGATTCTAATTCACTACCTGATAATACTTTTCGTCCTCCTCCACCACCCCGAGATTCTCAGGATGTCAAGCCTCTATCGGTCATGTTCGAGATATTGCAAAGATGGGACAAATCTCTGGCCGTCTTTGAGGCATTAAGTTCATAAATAGTCACTAAAACACCAAGTAGATTTTCACATATTGTGTAGTAGCTAGTATATAATACTTTAATATGCATATTTATATTCTACTTGTCGGCTTGTACCATTGCCGACTCTACTAGCGTAGTCCCCTTACTTTCTTTTGCGAAATAGCTACCAATATCTAGCCCACTAACCAAGCAACCACTTATTATGAATGCAGCTCCGACAGCGGCACAACTTCCCAGACTTTCACCAGCGACAACGCTAGCAAAAGCAGCACCAAAGAGGGGTTCAGTTGAGAAGATGACTGTAGTCTCAGCAGCAGATAAAGTCTTGAGTGCAAGCGTTTCCATCCAGATTGTGAAAGCAGTGGTAACAATACCCGTCCATAGCAGGGCACCTAATATCTTGGGATCATGTAACCATGTCATCACTTCTGTTATACTTGGTAGTGCATTACATGCATCTGAGACTGAGAAGCCAGATACAGGAGACCAGCAAGTTAGATACGAAGCAGAGACAAGAAAGACTGCTAACAGCTGAGACGCTGCCAAACGTCCTGCCTCTGTTGGATACTTCTCCATTGCAGCCTCCATTCTCCAGAAACCCAAACCAAACATTAGAGGTTGCATCAAGCTCATCACGTCTCCACTGTTCAAGGTCTCCGTGCCTCCCATTTCCAATGCGTACACTCCCATTGCTGCAAGCACGGCCCCAATAACCTGTCGTCTCAGTAGCGGTTTACCCCATATATAATCTAATATAGGCACAATCACGACAGCCATTGAGCATATGAAGGCTGACTTACTTGCAGTTGTAGTCTTTAACCCGATAGCCTGAGAAATATAACCCACAGAGTTTAAAACACCAATTTCCATACCCGCAAGTGCAACACTCAACTTAGTCGGCTCTTCATTGCCTTCTACTTGTGCCATTAGCTTTAGTTCATCACTGATAGGGGCTATCAACCACGGTAGCATAGCAACAGCTGCAAAGCCAAAGCGGAGTGTAGACGAAATACCGACAGACATACTTTCATCTAAGGCTTTCACGAAAGTAAAATTTGTGCCGTATAATGCAGCTGATAGAAGTAGTAGGAGACGTGCCTTCCATACATCACTTAGTATGGGGGTTGAGGCAATATCATCCGAAACATCAGTAATGAGCTCGGAAGATATCAGTTCATGCTCCTCATGTTGTTCGAGACTTAGCTCATCATCATCACTCATACTCATGGATTTCATTAAGATTTGATGTGCAAGGTATCCTTCTAGTAACTCCTGTTGAATGATATTCTTCTCTTCTGTCTCGATATCAACATCCAAAGTTGCAGTAGCCTGGCTGCTCAACCAATCCCCTTTAGTCCAATCGGTACCATTCTGTGTTTGATACTTCAAGATGCTGGCATCTGATCTATGATGAGTTGAAGTTGTTGCTATCTTTGTCTTTGGTGATGGCCACGAAAACGATGATATTGTAGAGGGTAAGATTGCAATGAGGAGTATCATCCAAGCAAAGATTGCAGTACTATTTGGATAGGCCATCATCATAATCTTTGATTATATCTTTTGACGTTTAGTGTTCTTCTCGTTCAATTTTCAATCGAATGATCTGCAAAATTGCAGTCTCTTCTATCTGTGCACACTACTGATATAACAAACGAATAACACAACTATATAATACAACCAAACATCCTCTCTCGTATCTATTTGATATCTTTAGATTGCAAGTCGGAGTTGTGGTGGCAACTTCAATTTTTTGTTTGTGGTGTCGTGTGCAATCTGTTCCAGCTGTCGTAACAAGTGTTACAACTCATTATTCCACGAAACATATTTCTTTGTTACATTGCCACTCGATGAAATTAAGGAGTTTTCTACCTAAGGTGAAAACTGCTTTCACTTCTTACTATTGCAGATTGCACCATCAAGGAAACAAAATCATATCACCTCAGCGAAAGAGAATTATACCTTGTTGATAGCATTGACACAATCATAATTATCACACCTATATAGTTGGAAAATTGCGCCGGCCGCCTATCGCTATCAACAAAATCAGAAGAAAATACATAACACAAATTTTCACATACACCATCTTTGCAATTCACCAAAGTATTGCAACTATACCACAATACACCATAGTCAACACCACATCTTATCTTATATAAACTTGACTTACTGCAATTATGGCTTTAGTAAATGTTGTTAATATGGTACTATAATATATTATTTATGACATATGATATGTCCAATGCTGCAAAATCATTTTTTTTGTGATGGTGCACCGTCTTGGAGATATTGTTTATAAAGGTATTGATGGTGATGGTAATACACATGGTACGCCACACACTGAGATTTTTAGTTAATGATACGGATGTATAAGGGATATAAATCAGTCGATATTGATATCATTTTGCAAAATCATTGGGAATATTTTTTCATATGTTTGGTGCACCTTGTTTTATGATGTGTATGTACTTTATCTCTGTCTCAAGTCATATTATATATTATACACTAACCTTTTCATGCTCTCTTTAAACTCAATATCAATTAATTATAACAAAAACATAAAACTACAAAACCAAACCAAACCAAACCAAACCAATTCAAAACAATAATAACTAAAACCCCAAAACCAAACAAAACACAGGCTGTACTGGACAATCCAGCTCAATTCCAATCACCCTTCTCATTTGAAATCACATTCGAATGTCTCCAACCATTACAAGATGATTTAGAATGGAAGGTATTATACGTAGGATCAGCAGAGGATACATCGAATGATCAAGTACTTGATGAAATATTAGTAGGACCAATTCCTGTCGGTATTAATAAGTTTGTTTTACAAGCTGATGCCCCCGATATAAGTCAAATTCCACAAGATGATATTTTAGGTGTTACTGTTGTATTAGTTACATGTTCCTACCGTGAGAAGGAGTTTGTTAGAGTTGGTTATTATGTCAATAATGAATATACGGAGCCGTATGATGAGGAGGTTGGTCCACCAAAGCCATTGGATATGAATAAAGTCAGGAGGGTGGTATTAGCAGATAAGCCACGTGTTACACGATTTCCAGTACAGTGGGGTGATAAGGAGGAAGGTACAGAACAGAAGACGGAAGAGGAGGGTAATAATAATAGTTCAGCTGCCCTTCAAGATGGAGCGAGTATGTTGGAGGAGGCCAACGGCAAGGCGGCTGGTATGACTTTGGATGATGAAATGGGCGACGATGATGCCGGTGATACCGATGACGCAGTAGAATATGAGGAAGAGGAAGAAGAAGATGATGTTTCAGTTGAAGGTAAGGACATGATGATGGAAGATGTGGGAACTTCCCAGGCTGCTGCAGGGCCGGGAGTCTCACCAACTGTCACAATGGAGTAATGCCAAGACGGTGTATGTGATAATAGGTATACGAAAGGTGTGGCTTCACAATAATATGGGGAAAGCTGTGAAGTCTATATGAACACCTCTTTCATAACGAATTGACAAGCTAGTTTTGGTAGTGTAACCAAATAAGAAGGCGATCTTTGGAAAAGATCCATGTGTGCCGCAATACAAAATCAACTATTTGTTATTAGTTCAACTCAGTCTCAAATCAATGGCAGTAGGAGCGTAGTGCATATCATACATTTCATTCATCTCAATCACGGCAACCACAGCCACAGTAAAGCAGAACTCCCTTACGTCCACCTCGACCACCTCGGGTATTCCCAGCAGCCAGAGAATCAAAACGCTCACATGTAATCTCATCTTCTACCTGTCCTTCTACATTGGCACATCCTCCCTCATCGAGAAAATCAGTGCACTTCTCGTCTAGTACAGCTTGGATATCTATATCACCTTTACCAGGTCGACCTCCACCAAAGCCTCCTCCGCCCGAAGGACGATCTCCTTTCGATGCCAGAATATCTTCGATACTAACTACATCACAGCATACACATTCCATTAGCTTCTCCTTGAACTCTTCCCTCTTCTCCTTGAACTCGTTCATCATCTCATCATCGAATACCAACTCTCCCTCGTCTGCAGGACGAGCAGGGCGTTCAAGGGTACAGTCGATGGCATCTAAGTTTGCAGGACAAGTAAAAGTCTCAAGGAAGCCTGGGCACTTCTTGTCTTTCAACTTCTGCAAACGTCCTCCCTGGCGAGCTTGAAGAGTACGAGCCTGGTTGGATTGGGCATTGCTGAGTGAAAGAACGGCAGCGTTAGTAACAATAGCTAGGAAGAGTTTCATGTTCAGTTGATAAGGATTCGACCAATAAGAATATGTTTATAGTTGCCAGGTTTTGAAATTATGAGATTAGTTTGAGCTGCCGATATTAACAAACGACTGACCTCACCTGAGAAGAGTATTCCTATTCAATCCAGAACAACGGCCTCGATCGAATCAATCTTACCAAAGTGCTGAAAATCCGGTATCTTATCGTTAATTGTCCAACAAGACCAAGATAGAAGCAGAATCTGGAAGCAGGCCGTACTACCATTGTCGCTAGCCGCCCATGACGGCTAATTCTCAGTTACAACCTCCTCCTCTTCTGCAACCTTATATCCCATTGGATTAGTTGATTGCCACCTCCAGGTATCCTCACACATCTCCTGTGTACCCAACTCAGCACTCCAATTTAACATTTCTCCTGCTTTCTTGGGATCAGCATACAACTCTGCCACATCACCGGGCCTACGGTTTGAGATTTCATATGGTACAGGCTTGCCAGTTGCTTCTCCCATACCATCGACAAGCTCCAAGACGGATACCCCCTTTCCTGTGCCTAAATTAACTGCCTCACATCCTACACTATCGGCGTATAGTTTATCAAGTGCGGCAACATGACCCTTTGCTAGGTCAACTACATGGATGTAATCTCTCACTCCTGTACCATCGGGTGTATCATAATCATCTATGGAGTTTATGTTTGATTGAATGATGAGAACAGGATGGGATATTGATGCTCACATGCAATAAGGCAAACGCTAAGGATCAACTTACCACCAAAGATACTTAATTTCTCCCGTCTACCAACACAAACTTGTGCAATAAAAGGCATGAGATTATTTGGTATACCCTATACATTGTTTTTGAAATGAGAACCAATACAAGATGCATTCATAAGTTAGCGTTATTCTCAAGAAAGCAGAAACAAAACAAAAAGAACACACATGCTCATAACAAATACATACACACCTGCGGATCTTCTCCCATCAATCCACTCGGATGTGCACCAATAGGATTAAAGTATCTTAAAATCAATATGTTCCAAAGCTCAGGTTGACTAGCATACAAATCTCGTAATATCTCTTCAATGAATAACTTTGTACGTCCATATGGATTCGTAACGGGTCCTAATCTTGCCTCTTCAGTTAAAGGCAGCATCTCAGGCTCACCATATACAGTTGCAGAGCTTGAGAAAACGAAATGTGGTACTTTTGACTTTTGCAAACATTGCAATAAGGTTGTAGTGCCACCAATATTCACTCCATAATAATCTAATGGTTTGGCTACCGATTCACCCACTGCTTTTAATCCAGCAAAATGGATACAACTTTCAATGGATGGGAATTCATTTAATACAGACTGTATCCCTTCTTCATCTCGTATATCACAATTACGAAAATGTAATCTATCTTTAATATCCGATGAACTTAAACTACTATCTTTTGCATCTGTTAGTAGTTTTGTAACTCGATTCAAACTTTCCTCAGCTGAATTTATAAGGTTATCAATCACTACTACTCGGTATCGATTTGTATTTAGTAATTCGAGACATGTATGTGAACCAATATATCCTGTACCCCCCGTTACTAGGACTGTTCGTAGATTATCATCACCATTCTCTCCACCTCCCCTTGCAAGTTGAAGAGGGGAAGAAAGATATTGTTGTTGTGTAGGAGATGTTCGCTGAAGGATACCAAAGGATGTACTGCTGCTACCGAATGAAGTGGAGGCAAAGGCAAATACATCAGTGATAATGTATTGGACGACGAGGAGGAAGCCTACTAAAGACAACATGGTCAATTGTTGACGGTCAGAGGAAGGATTGTGTCATAAAAAAAATGACATGATAGAGTCCTACTAGCTTGATGGTATCCTTTGCAAAATCAGTACTAGAGCAAGATGTGATATATGTAGCTTATTCAAAAGAATCCACTTTCTGTTTAGAATGGCTATGATATATCTTGGATCAATAGGTATGCTGTTTTAATGAAGTGTATCTTAGGAGATCATGGTTTGCTTTTATACTCCGATCACTACACAACTTCTAGCAATGCTTTTTGTCAGTAATAGCAAAGAGAGTGCTTCTTGAGCACGTGGTTCGATTAGCATGGGTACATTGACATCTTGTCAACATGTTATATCACACCCCTCAGCGGTTTCGGTTGGGGGAACATCTTGTGCTATGTTTCATCTTCGACAATATCAGTCTCATAAAAAAAACAACAACAACAAAGCAAAAGCAAAACAATACGTCAATAACAACTGCAAAGCAATCTAATCATGAAGACTTATTACACCGCCCTTACCATCGTTCTATCTGTATCATCAGTCTCCTATACTACTGCCAATCAATCATCCATCATGAGCTTCATTGAAGAGAGTATCCCTGCCGGATGTGGAACTCGTTGCAGCGATGACAACGACTGTCATAAAGGAGGATACGTCAAATGTGGCACTTGTACCAGTGGGTTTTGTATTCCAGAGGGATGGAAACCTGGAGACGGAGGTTATGAGATGTGTGGTAGATCTTGTAGTCATAAGAGTGATTGCCAAAGTGAGTATGAAGGGACTAGGAATGAATGTATGGAATGTGATAGTGATATTGGGATTTGTGTTCCCCCCTCTACAAGTGAAGATGATGTAGCATCTACTACTGACACAGTAGATTCGTTGACTGACTTTATTGAAGAGAGTTCAGGGTTTTGTGGTGAATAATGTGATCACAATGATGATTGTCCTCAAGGTGGATTCGACCCATGTAACCAGTGCAAAGAAAATCACTGTGTGAAGGAGAGTTGGGAGAAGGAGAATAGAGGCGGTAAGGGTCTCGAAATGTGTGGCCATACATGTGAGAATAGACTTGATTGTCGATCAGAGTATTCAGGGACTGAGAATCAATGTATGGAGTGTAATAATGGGAGATGCACTAAACAAGAGGGTAAAGAGGAATCTACTATCGAGGAGTTGTCTGTTACCGAGGAGGAGGACAATGAATCGACATCGTCTTTGAGCTTTTTGAAAGAGAACGAAGAGATTGGTAATAAATGTGGTCTCCGTTGTGATAATAATAATGACTGTTTCAATGGTGGATACATTGAATGCGGTCGCTGTAGATTATTGGAAGGACGAGATCACAAGACTTGTGTTCCCAAAAACATTGCACCCGAGTCGCGAGGATACGAGATGTGTGGGTTGCCATGTGAACATAACAATGATTGTAAAGCCGAGTACGAGGGAACTGAAAACAGATGTATGTTGTGTGGCCAACGGGAAGGAGTCTTTGGTGTCAAACGTTGCGTTAGCTGGGACGGCAATGATGAAGAATCGGCTGTAATTACTACATCAAAGTACTTGAGGGCAGCTAGGAAGTAAATGGTTGGATGGCCTTCGGTATAATATGTTTGAAATGTTTGCTGCTTGAAAATGATAACTGAATATGTTTGCCGATTGAAATTGGAAACTGAATTGTATAACGTTCTAAGATACTAAGATACTATATCTACACTATTTACTATTTCTGTACACTATTATATCTCTTTTACTTTACAACTATACGTCAGAGGCTGCTTATGAGACTCCCCTGTATAGTATACATGATAACTTTTCTTTAGAATACACTCACTGCCCTCAGTTGATACAAGATATGTGCAGCTCGTTCATCTTGTTGCGATAAAGTATCTGTATCATTTATTATCTTTGACGATTCCAATTGAAATTCATGTTCGAACTCCGAGAAGATATCTTCCCCCATCTCTTGACGCTTCATAACCATCTGAGCATGTGTTTTTACTTGGATAGTAGATCTTGTAGGTATGAGGGTTGCTATCTCCTTCCACTTCCCTCTTCCACTGTGCAGATAGAGCGTATGTTGTTGTGAGTTGTAAGAAACATCTTCATATTCATATCATGTGCACATATCAAAAGAGAGAAGCATACAAGTAAGCACCAGCATCAACTGCAATACTTACAATTGTTTTAGACCCTTTATGAATACTTTCCGCTCTTCATCTGTCCATCTACCTGACTTGATATGAGTAGTTGATACAACACTACTTGCCGACCTCGACCGATGATTCCGTCGCTTCATGGACATGGAAGACTTCTTTTGCTTCATCATTTCACCCCGCATATGTTAGCAGTTTGCAGAACCCAACAGAGAAACCTTTCCCGAGATAAATAAGATTATCCTCCACTGCAATGAGATATTAGCCAACGAACTGTATGACGGTATGTTGTTGATAGTTGACTCTAGAGATATGGTAACTACCAGTACCCTGCCTACTACAAAGATACTTTAGATTTCATCCCCCAAGATCAAGACCATAAGATTTACATCAAGTAGGATACCGACCGCGAGATCGAGAAGTGCGATGATGACAATAACTTGTCATCCAATCCATTGAACTATTAGCAGAAAGTTAATTATTTATACTCTTAAAGAAATTACATTCCCCTGTGTAGACTGACTTTTGAACCATGACGAAACTACTAGAAAATGTCATATATATCTCAGGTCAGCCAACAATACCCCCAATTTTACACTCTATTACCCTCTATCCGCATTACCATTAGATCTCATTAGCACCATAATCTACCTTCACTATACTCAGTCTCTCAGTCATCTATTACCGAAGAAAATCTGGAACTCCCGATCCACTATCATTATCACCCCTTTCATCATCTTCATAAAAACCTGTTGCCAATACCGTTATTGAAACAGTTCCATCAGTAATCTCATCATCAACTAATGCACCAAAGATCACATTCGCATCCTCATGAACATTATTGTAAATGACTTTGGCAGCTCTGTCAACTTCTTGTAATGATAAACTCTCTCCACCGATGATATTAAAGACAACGCCAGTAGCCTCATCAACGGGTGCATCGAGCAATGGACTTGAAATTGCCGCAACAGCTGCATCCTCAGCAGATGTCTTGCCTGAACCCGTTCCAATTCCCATTAATGCCGTTCCAGCATCTTGCATAACACTCCTTACATCGGCAAAATCAACATTAATCAATCCAGGTCGGACAATAATCTCTGAAATACCCACAACACCCTGTCTCAAAATATCATCTGCAACACGAAATGATGCCTCCAATGGTGTATTCTCTGGAATGATATCCAACAATTTATTATTCGAAACAAGAATGATAGTATCAACATACTGCCGTAACCTATCAATAGCCTCAGTAGCCTGTCTCATTCGTCTCTTCCCCTCGAATCCAAATGGCTTGGTAACAATAGCAACAGTTAATGCACCACTTTCCTTACTAACCTCGGCTACTACTGGAGCTGCGCCACTTCCGGTACCTCCTCCCATACCACTAGTAATGAAACAAAGATCAGCACCACTAACCATGGCCATAATTTCCTCACGTGATTCTTCAGCGGCTAATCGTCCCATTTCAGGATCACCTCCCGCGCCTAATCCACGTGTTACGGATGAACCAATGTTAAGGATGGAGGCACCCTTGGCCTTTGACCGACCTAATGCTTGTGCATCTGTATTGATTGCCCAGAATTCTACACCTCCTATACGAGTGTCAAGCATTCGATCAACCTGAGAGTTTTGATGAGTATAGTAAGTGAGTAACAAATAAATGAAATCCGACATATGACGATATAAAGCACACCCACGTCCTTCAACTATAGCTGAATTCTAAATTGCCAAACAAAGACACTACTAACAGGTAGAGATATATATTGCAAAACTATCCCCCCAGCAAAATAACACACATAAAAAATAGATTTCAACATTTAATAAAACATACAAACGAACGTACCGCATTACTACCCCCACCACCAACACCTAAAACTTTAATAACACATGGACTTAATCCACCATCTGGCATTAATGCCGTGGGACTACTCATTAATGCTGTACTACTACTTTTTCTACTACTACTTTCTTCAACTAACTTTTGTTGTTCCAACATACGTCGCATTACACCACTTTCACGACGTATACCTAAGAATGAACGATTGGATGATAATGATCTTGGTGATTCATTGGTTATATCATCTCCCAGTGGACCTTCTTCATTGTTATTGTTGATGTTGGCATCAATTCCAACGCCATTATTATTATCGGCATTTTGTTGACTGTGGAGGGATATTGCAGTTCTGTGAATGTATGGTACCGCTTGAAATCCTGAGGTTGTGGAAACTGCACAACATATTGTTGCTGCCGCTGATACTATTGCCTTAGTCGGTCTCATCTTTGGTTCATTAATAGGGGAGATATCGCCGTCAACGCCGCGCTATCGTATTGAGGGAGGAGTGAAGTATTTGTGTCCAATTTTTACTTCTTCGTGGAACCTCGGACACATAGGTCCACTCAATTCTCAAAAACTCAATTTCCAGTGTGCAAGTGCAAGTTGACGACGGCAATTAACACACAATATGAGCTATCAATACATCAGATCACTGTCCCTATTCTCCATTATATTGTTTGCTATAATATCATGCACAAAATCATTCACAACAATACCGTCTATACAAATTTCACAACCACAACAAAATAATTTGCAAAGAAGAAGAATACAGTCAGCTTTATCTACAGCATCAGTATCAAGTGATGGAGGAGGAGAACAATCATCAGCAGTACCGAGAAAACCACAAACTTTTAGAGAGGGTGAGATTATGGGATTAAGATTGATGCAGGATGGTAGACACGAGGATGCTTTGAATGGTATGTGTATGTTGTGTGTATGTTTGTATGTTGTATTGTTAGAAGTATGCACTGAGGTGTATTACTCAAACCATGCTCACATTCATCTATTCTTTTACTGAATCTTTGCAATATATGGGCTAAACATGCAAACAAAACAAACAATTGACACAATAATGTTCAACAAAATATTATGGTATCCTATACATCGTAACAACAATACAGCATTCAAACAAGCAATGAAATTACCAGGGACACGTTCAGATATTGTCCGTAGAGCAAATGTACCCGGTCCATCTCCCGTCGGTGGTTCGAAAGGAGGTACCGAAGCTGAGTATACGCAGACACTGGATGAATTTGAATATCAGGCAGCACATTATAATATGGCATGTGCGTATGCATCATTGGGTAATGTTGGCGAGGCAGTAGCGAATTTGAAGAAGGCATTTGATTATGGATTTGATAATTATGCTACAGTTCGAAGTGATCCTGATTTAGCCAATGCTCAGGGAAGTGCAGAATTTAATAGGTTGATGGACGAGGTGGATC
>Ga0214477_100464_pt1 | contig 28227 bp, 21 predicted proteins | sample M1_20Mar14CPVII9_FD_165058 | JGI IMG/M metagenome (GOLD analysis project Ga0214477, IMG submission 165058) | Marine eukaryotic communities from Monterey Bay, California, United States - M1_20Mar14CPVII9sort6BwellC16 | ecosystem: Environmental > Aquatic > Marine > Unclassified | place: USA... | reverse complement strand
CGAATCAACCCAACGGTTAACCTAGCCACAAACGATGTGGTACAGTTGGGGTCATACTCTTTATTGACCAATGGTGTTGAACCGATAGCTGCCAATCTGTCCCTGCCATTTCGGAGAGCATCCTTCATCAATTGTACTGTGCATTCTCTAGCCAAATCGTATATTAGTCCACATTCTTCCGCACTAATTATCTTTGCAATATCAGGGCGATATTCCTTCCAGTGTACCCATTGAATGATACATTCGAGTAACCCATCATGACTACTTAGAAGAGTGTTTACTACCCTCTTGTCTGTACTATTGATTGACGTACTTATCATGTGGGTAATTAAACTAACAAACGACCTAATTCCCTCATTCCAGTGTTTGTTACTCTTGAAGAATAAACGTTTTGTGTCCGCACACATGCAACTAACTAATGGGCCAATATTCTCAGCAATTTGTAACGTACAACTCAGTTCTGATTCAACTGATCTTAATAGAATCTCAATCCATGGAGTTGGTGTATTTAAATCCCCATTTACAACAGTTAATACTCCATCCAACGTTTCATCTTCACACCGTTTTAAAAAGTCCAAAACAGATGTAAGTATGCCACTTTGTTCATATGTCAAATGGAATGGAAGAAGTTTGCCAGTTTGAAGTGACAATGCAGCTGTGGCCTGACAGTCACCCTTCCGAATAGCCTCAACTAATGACGTTCTCAATTGTAGTTGATCCGGACGTAGTGGACCATATGCGGCGTTAACAAATCTTTCAAATTCCTCAGATGCTAGTATAGAATCAAATCCAACAATATCTCCTCTTTCACTAATAACTCCCAAATTTTCGGGTTTGATTGCAACTACTTTGTTGGTATCGAGTATCAATACATTTTGACGTCCATTCATAACATTTGTTTGAACTATAGCATTTTTACCATTATATTGCGACCCTTTTGTGAGATTTCGTAGTACTACTTTGGTACCAATTGGCCACCACATTGTGTTTGTGTGATAATTCAAAGTAATATATTAATAACTTCTAAACCTGTATGTTGTGATGTTTCAAGGTTAGCGTTGTCGTATAATATGGTGTTAAACTATGTTCTAATTCAATAGAAACGGTTTTATTGTATCTAATTCCGTCTGTTGTATGTGTTCAAATTCTGCTTTGTGTGCTTGAACCTGCTTGAACTTTGTATTGTGTTGTGGTATATTAGACGCCGGCCAATACCATCTTCCTGTATGGCAAACTTACGCAGGGGGTTAATAATAATTGATTGTACGTATATATATATATACTAATACCGTTGTAGAGAGTAATACACCGATAAACTGTAGCCTAGCCCAGTTGAGACATGAGATAGGAAGAATGGTGCACCACAAAATAGTTCGTCTTTGCAACGCACGCCCGCCGGCCGCCTATCGATGCCGCTGTACAACGCACCAATAGGCTATTATCTAAATCCTTCTACTCCTCTGGAGCGAGTAGGACTATGTATATTATTACAATCTTATGCTTAAGCCAATAAAAGCACTCCCAATATTTCACTTTAAATAGGATACCAAAGGATACCGTTTTGTGCAACGATAAGTTATCGTCAGGGGTATTTTTGATATGAACCCCTGGTTATCGTTCAAGTTGTTTAATATTGTAATTGATGTTGAGTTGGTGGTTTTCTAACCCTCAAACCTCACGTTTATAGGAACAGAATAAGTTAGAGATAGTTTAGTTAATGGTTTATAGGCGTGTTGTATGGCGGCGTCGGTAGGCGGCTTGTTTTGCTATCATCTTTGCAATACCTACAATAATACCATCAGAATTGCGTTGCTACTCTACAATTGGGTATACTCCACCGCATGAACAATACAACGGGTATTATAATACTAAAAAGTTCTGTCATATTAAATTGTATTAAATTGCAATACCAAATAACAACATACCGCGGCGGCAAACTTCAACTGTACCAACATTTTTTTGTAGTGCACCATCCTACAATTCACAGCTTTCGTACTACATATTCCTACAATGTATTGAAGTATTGTACAATCATTATCTTTGAAAATATACAAGTAATTATAACCGCAAGGTATTTATATTGGTTACGTTAATTCTGTGGACACTAGAACACTAAAACAGTGTACACATTGGAAATTCTACTCTAATAATATTATGGGAGCATCATCTAAGAAGAAAGGACAGCAGCGTAAGGCTGCAAAGAAAGCCTTATCTGCTGCTGCTACTGCTGGCAGTGGCAGTGGAGTTAATAGTGGTGACGGCAGCAACTTGAAGGTAGTTGGTGGAAACAGTAACCATTCGAAGATTGTTGCTAAGGTTAGGAGGGGTAACAATTATGCCACGAAGAGATTGAATTCTGGTGTAGAAGAAGGGTTTTCGTATGAAGACAGTGGAGTATTATCAGTAGTATTGGAGTTTTTGAATAGATGTGAAGATGAGACGTTTGAAGGAGTGATGAACAATGTAGGTGGAGATTTAAAGTCTCCTTCGTTATGGGTTAACATTATTAAAAGTGCTAGCTTTGTCGAACCAAGTTGCAGGCTACAAATTGTTGAGAACATTGGTCCATTAGCCAGATGCATGTGCGATGATGTAAAACGTCTATTCTTCAAGAGTAATAAACACTGGGTGGAGAGTGTTAGACTGTTTGTGCATTTAGTCGGGAATGTTATGATGGAAAGTAAACTCAACAATTTTTGGGAGAAGATAGTAGACACACTGCTTCAGTATGAAGGATTACTTAGCAGTATTGTTCAATGGAGTTTCTTGGGAGAAGAGTATCGTCCAGATATTATTAAGGAGTTGAAGTATGAAGGCCTTGCAGATGATTGTATAAACATTATTTCAATTAGTAGGAGTATATTGAATCTATTGGTATCGGATGAAACTGGATTATTTCAGGCGGAAGAAAGTAGAATCCGGCTATTGAAGACTCTTGGAACCACGCCCATTATTAACAAATCATATGATCCTAGCTGTACGGTATCGTATACGGCTGGATTAATGCGTCGACTAAAGACTGCGGCAGATCAAAGAGATAATATCTTACAAATTTTGCAATGCCTCATCAGCGAAGCAGACTGTGTTGACAAAGTCGTCATATTTGAGCTAATATATCTTGGAAAAAAGTGTACATCAAATGATTACGTAACTGCTTTAGATGTGGCAGCACTATTTTCGAGATGTATGGATCCCCAAGATACAGATGAGCCAAGTGCCACTCGCACTGCCTTTGCCATCCGTGTTGGTTTGATCGAGATGTGTTTGGGATTTATTAAACAATTTGTGGAACATAAGTGCTTTGGGGATAATAATGGTTGTTTCCCGCCAATGTACACTGCGGTTGAGCGTATCCTCAAGAATGTTAGTAAGGTCTCATTGCACAAGAAGCCGGCAAGGGCCATTAGAAGTAAGAAGGATACCATCGAGAGTAAATTACTATACCCTACCACCCAACGATTCTATCTCAACAAACGTAGAGAACTCGAAAACAAAGACATCTCAAACAATATCAAACGTGCCAGAGATTTATTAGATATGGTTAGGTCTATTCTTGATATTAGTGGTAGATTCTGCTGCCGGTGTAACAAGTCACTTAGTAAAACAGAGGTTATGGAATGTAACGGATGTCACCGCATGGCATATTGCTCCAAATCTTGTCAAAAGGAAGATTGGTTGAACGGTCACAAACTAGCATGTTGCTGCTCGTATACGGAAGAGGTAGCAGGTCAGTTTCAAGGAAGAGTTATGCCGAGTACAGAACCAGACAATGAGAGAGCTGCTGCCAAGATGAAGGAACTCGAGAAGAATATGAATATGGCTCAGCAAAAGTTGTTTCTTGATCATTCGGATACAATCTTGAGCCAAGCAAAGGCACTGGATCTTCCTTTGCATGATTGTGTTGTAGAGTTTGATCTATGCAAATGCCCTCCTATTATCAAAGTGGAAGATTATAGAAAGGGTTTTACTGGTGAGGAAAGGAAAGGCTTTGAAGAGACTAGATCAAAAGAGAATATTACATGTATCTACCATTCACATATCATCAATGGGGAATCGGACCTTTGTATGCAACGTTTGTTTCCTCTTGAGTGGCTATCGAAGGTAACCACTGTTTATACTTTCCACTTATCTTCAATGAAGAAGATTTGAATGAATAAAGAACTCATAGAAATAATACAATACTCGTATCGTTCACATATTATATGCACAGAAGAGTGTCAGATCTACATTAGATAGTAGACGATTGATATTGATACTGTTACATACGAAATGATTATACTTATCCTCTATTCAAAGTATACATAAGAAGTAATCAATCAACCACATGAGGTAGTTATTGGGAAGCCATTGATCACCAAGAGGAGAATCACTAGATCCACCACATGACACACCTCTTCATCAATTATGTTGCCCATGATGGTTTGGGAGTAGCCGGCATCTTTGCAACAATAGCTTTAATAGACGCCAATTCTGATTTGGTTTGTTTCACTAGCCATTCATGGGGGAACAATCTTTGTATACCAACGAGTTGCACTTCACCTTCCTCATCCAGTTCCCCATTATATAAAAATGAATGGAAGACACATGTGATGTTCTCTATTGACCTACTCTCTTCAAAGCCTTTTCTTTGTGGCGTGTCAAATATGAACGAGGACCTCCTTGTAGGAGGACACTCACGGAGGTCAAATGTAACAATACAGTCATACAATGGAGTATCCAAACCTCTCGCTTGGCTCAATATGATTCTTGCATTGTCGAGAAACAGTTTCAGCTGAATCATATTCATATTTATCTCAAGCTCCTTCAATTTACCAGCAGCTCCTTCATCGTCTGGTTCCTTTCTCGGACGCATTCTGCCTTGAAATTGGCCAATGTTCTCCATTGTCGGTGAGCAGCAACAGGCTAACTTATGACCGTTGAACCAATCATCTCTTTGACACTCAATTGAGCAATACGTCATGCGATGACACCCATTGCATTGTTTGACCTCTGTTTTACTAAGTGACTTGTTACAACGGCAGCAGTATGAACCATTTATATCTAATATAGACCTGACCATATCCAACAACTCCTCGCTCATATCTGTATTCAATTCAACATGCACTAACATATCTTCAATGCCACTCTTTTTGCTTCTAATAGCCTTTGCAGTCTTCGTATGAAGGGAGATAGAATAGATACAACCTAAAGTGTCGTGAATGAAACCATTCAGTGAATCGTCAATTCCGAATCTTTCAATGAAGCTCAAACACATTTCAACTAGACCAGCACGAATGGCAAAGGCGACTCGGGCATCACTTGGTTGACTATTCTTTGTTGCGATTCCCTTGAAGATTATAGATTGCGATATCCTCATGACACGTATAGCATTTCCAATGTCAGTTGTGAAGTTCATACCCAAATCAATCAATTCTATGATCACTCTTTTGTCAACACAGTCAACATTTGCTACAAGAAAATGAATAATAGTGAAATCGTCTTCATCTCCAGTTGTCTTTGCCTGTCGTATCAAACCTTCCGTATACGATACCATGCTGTTTGGATCGTATTCTTTGTTGATAACGGGCGTAGTGCCGATGATATTAATTATACCCGCATCATAACTTGACAAACTTCCCGTTCCATCTTTCCTCTCATATACATCCTTTACTAAGACTTTCGTTAAATTCTTCCCGATGTCGACAATGCTTGTCACTACTTCTGGTAGCTCGTTCATTATATCAGAACGATATTCTCCCCAGTATCCCCATTGAACAATAGTTTTGAGTAAATTTCCATGATTTAGAAGTTCTTTACTGATACGCATAGATTCGGATTCATCTGAATCGATTATCATCCTGCTTAACAAACACGAAATAAGTGAAACAAATGAATAGAACGAATCCACCCAATGTTTGTTACTACCAAAGAATAACCGTTTGGTATCTGCACACATGGACCTAACCAATGGGCTGATATTCTCTGCAATTTGTAATGCACAATTAGGTTCCATTTCATCGGCCTTAATTAGAACTTTAATCCATATAGATGGGCTAACCAAGTCCTGGGAGGCAAATGTGGAATTACCCATCACCTCCTCAAAAGTCTCAAATTCACACCGCCCCAAGAAGTTGAGTACACTTGTCAATATACCACTGCGTTGATACGAAATTCCCTTGATAAGTGATTCGGACAAGGCGTATGTAGTAATTGGATCTCCCTGCTGAACCATTTCAATAATTTTTGTTTGGGGTATTCTATTCAATGCCTTGATTACTTGACGTTTATTGATGGATAATCCACCAATATTAGCACCACCACTTCTACCTGTGGTATCATTATTTGTGGCGGTGGTAAAGTCCTTTGCCGCGGCCTTACGCTGCTGACCTCTCTTCTTTTTGGCAGCTCCCATATATATTATTGTTATATTCTTCTAATTGCAATGCTTAATAAAGAGATATGTATAAAACTAATTGCACTAACACTAACTATATGAAAGATATATGGCTGACTTTTTTTGTTTTATGTAGTGATTGTGTATGTTGGTATTGATGGTAGATTCGTATATAACAAAGGATATGGCATAAACTAATAACTCTTAACTCGCAGAGATATATAGAGTCAGGTAACTTTGAGTAATTTTGGTGCCTTTAACAACTACATTCGATACCGGAGATGTTACTTATACCGATAATGGTATATGCTGCACAACGCATAGGTTGATTATAGGCCGCTCTAAGTCTATTGAGCTCTACTGATATATCAATCATTATAATCTTGTCATTTTGCTTCATTTTTCTTAAAACGTACCGTACGAATACGAAGCTCCGTGATACAATAATCGTAATCCGTGCAATGAACTCAACTCAAAGTATCAAAATGAATGGCTATTAGAATCGGCGTCCTAATACATATCGAATATATCACCGCCGTACCCCTAATAACCCCCTAAATAATCTCTCTATTACCAATGTCCCTCCGTGCCGCGCTCGCGCTCAGTCTTAAAGACGCAGAGTCACAAAAGCAAAAGGATACCACCCCCAATGTAAAAGTTGCTGCAATGCCATCTAATACATCAAAGACCTCCTCTACACCTAATAAAAAGAAGAAGCAATCATCCACGCCCTCCAGCAGCAACTCAAAAGCTTCACGTAGCAATCGTATCAATATTGAAATACCACATCAAAAACTAACAAAGTGTATACGAAACAAAATCCCATCTCAAATTGATACACATGGTTTTGTCGAACTATCCAACATCTTACCATCCCAACTATTAACTAATATCAAAAATCATGCTATATCTAAAATGAATAATGATTCTGATAATATTGAGATTATCAGTAACGCACTACAGATTGATTTGAGTAAAGAGTTGTATAATGAAATGAAAGTTAGTTTGGGTGAGAATGAAATTGTTGAGGAGACTATGAAATTTGTTTATGGTCAGCCTCCTCCACCTCCTTCTGATGTCTCGGGTGACAACATGGACACCCCAGAAGAGGAGCAGACAAAGAAGTCATCAAGTAACTACAACGGATATATAGTAGAAACACCCAAGATATTAGTAGCACTACCAGGCTCAGCGCCACAATTACCCCATGCTGATGATCATTGTAGTTCGTGTATTATATGTTTATTACATTTAAGTAATGGACAGGAACCAACACGTGTAGCGGCGTATGATAAGATGAAGGATTATCCTACTGGTATTACTGTTACCTGTGATAGTGAGTATAATTTATTATGTTTTATTCTTGAGTTATTGGTTTTTGTTAGTTTATTTTGGGGTTGGTTATGTTGAGTGTTTAATGCCGTATTGTTATTATTAAGGAGGCAGTTTATAGATTAATTTGCAATTATGTTGTTTTGTTGGGCGGCCTTAAGGCATGTCCTCCTTAGGTCCCTGAGGAAGGAGGGTGCCGTTCGTATTTATCGGCTGGGGATTAAAGGCAACCCACGGGTTGTTATATGGATTGGATTAGGTATGAGGGGATTGTTCGTGGCCGTTTCCTCTGTCCGTAAGGAATGGATTTTGGGTATCGTTTAATGTTGGCTAGATATCTCGGGGGTTGAGGCCGGGATCTTTGTTATCCTTGGGGTGGTATCCTTATCATTTATCATTTGAATCTGGTTATTAACACTTACCCCCTCCTCCTTCCCTAATTCCCCCATCAACCATAACAGAATGTAATCGTAATGAAATGCTTCCTGATGAAGACTACCGTCGAGGAGTGCATTTAACCGACGAGTCATGGTCATGTAACTGCAAGGAGCCGTGGCAACAATACGACTTTGAAGGCAAACTCGTTACTGCCTTCTCCGAGTTATTGGAGAGGGGTGCCCCTGATCTATGTGATAGTTACTGTGGTAAAGAAGATACAAAAATGGGGGATGGGTATTTGGCACTACCCACACTAATCCACCGCGGCCCGGGAAATGCCTCGTCAAGTGCCGAGCCTCGTTACATGTTATTCTTCACGTTACGTCCTCAGTATGCCAATGCCACAAGCTCGGCTGCACATTATCACAAGTACAATGTCGATTTACAGATTCATGCTGGTAAGTTTTGTTGTTTCTGTATCTTGTATTGGGGGCTAGTATTTGTGCACATTATATGTGCATATATTAGTGTGCATATCCTATGTTCATCAGTGACCTAACATTCCGCCTCATCCCTCTCCTACACTCGCCCTCCGTAGCAACCGTCCTCTTCAACCAGTTCAACAAGGTGAAGAAAGTCTATGAAGGTAGTGGATGTGATGTCGCGGGACGATTCGGCACCATCGTCTCAAGGGATTGTTCCAAGATTCTCGGAGAGAATGAGGTATTGAGTGAGGAGAATGCCAGTATGAGAGCTATCCTAAAGGATATGAATGTAGCCGTCCCTACTCCGAAGAAGGTATCAAGTCCTGCTGCTGCTGCTGGTACTCCCTCTTCGACAAAGAAGAAGAGAAAGGAAAAGGTTGAGAACGAAGAGCTTGCTTATGAGCCCGTGGAGATTACTCATAATGACAGCTGTGAAGTTTGTGGTACCGGCGGAGATCTCATCTGCTGCTCTACATGCAACCTCGTGTTTCATCTCGGTTGTACTAGGCCACAGTTGACCGAAGTGCCTGAGGGGAATTGGAATTGTGCCTACTGTGTAGCTGAGAATCTACCCGAGTTGGAGATCACACCTCAAGCGTTGGAGGAGGCAAAGAGGAGTGTTGAGGAGATGGACGCCGAGAAGGCAAAGCACAAACCTCTCCGTGGTAAGCAAGCTAAGAGGCAGAAACTGAACAAGTTGAAAGAGTTGTTGGCTGCCAAGAAGGCGGCAAAGGAACGAGATCATGATGATGAGGACGAAGAGCAACAGCCTCCTGTTGAATCTCCAATCAAGCAAGAGGATTCGTATTCTCTAGCTTGTGATTCCACTCGTATCCCCAAAAAGAAGAGGAGCGACTCTCTCCCGAGCTCGATTTATCCTGACTTCAACTACGAGAGGTATGATGTACCGTACAGTCCCGAAAGTATGGCCCCGTTACTGCTAGCTGGAGGTGGAGGTGATCATAATCGTGATGGTCACAAGAATCCTTCAATGTTTAGTAGTTCCAGTATCTTCCTTGGAGGGTTGCACTTCAACACTGATGAAGAAACACTCCGTTGGCATTTTGGCAAGTATGGAGAGATTACAGCAGTTGAGATTATGCGTAATGCCGCTGGTACACCCCGAGGCTTTGGTTTTGTCGAATTCCTAAGTGATGATAGTGTGGAGGCAGCACTACAGAACAAGCCCCATGTCATCCATGGACGTGCCATTGATGTGAAGAGGAAGCAGGGTAAGGGTTCTAATAGTGGTCCTCCTCCGGCAGACCGTGGTCGTCGAAGCCCTCCACCACTTGACCATCGTGAAGCTAAACGGCCTCGTCTTTCCGAAGGTGCTGGTTATCCAACTCGTGATATTGATGTATATGATGATAGGGGGCGTGAATCGTTCAACGCGGCTCCTCCTCCGCCGGGCAATTACCCCCCAGCAATCTTCCTAGGGGGTTTACACTTCAACACCACTGAATCAAATCTACGTGAACACTTTGAGAAGTATGGGGAGATCACATCGGTAGATATTAAACGCGATCCCGCCACGGGTGATCCTCGAGGTTTTGGATTTGTTAACTTCCGTAGTCATGATACAGTAGACCTTGTAATAAGGGAGAAGCCTCATAAGGTCCATGGACATAACTTGGACGTGAAGAGGAAGATGCCCAAGGGTGTACAACCTCCGGCTAGTGACGATCATTATGATCGTCCACCTGCAAGAGAATATGCAGAACCAGAACGTCGTGGTTATGACGATCGACGTGGTGATGAAGACATGAGGCATCCTGAACCTGCTCGTTCTTATCGTAGCAACTCGTTCAATAATGATCCAAGTGCTGATGCTTGCAAGTTATTTATTGGTGGGTTGTTCTGGCAGACCACTAAAGACAAGATCGGGCAATACTTTGAACGTTTTGGTGATATCATGTCAGTTGAGATCATGATGGATAGCAAGACTGGCAATTCAAGGGGCTGCGCAATTGTTGAATTCAGAAGTGATGAGTCCGTAGAGGAAGCGTTGAGGGCGAAGCCACACGAGATTGATTACAAGTACGTCGACGTGCGACGTTATCAGGCTGGGGCGCCACCGGAGAGTTATAGGGAGAGAGAGGTTAGTATACTTTATTACTTCTTTCTTTTTTCATGTTACATCATCTTCTTTTCTAACATTTTCTTGATCACACTAATAATAGGAACATGCTCCATATGGTGACGAGAGGAGGCCTCCCGAACCACCAGCTAAGGCTGGCCCTAATCCTGAGTGTGAGATCTTTGTTGGCGGACTTCACTGGGAGACGACCGAAGACGAGTTCCGATCATACTTTGAACGTTATGGTGAAGTTGTGTCTGTTCAGATCAAGCGTGATCGTAACACAGGCAATCCTCGAGGCTTTGGTTTCGTAGTGATGAGGACTGAAGAGATGGTGGATTTGTTGATGAGGGATAATCGGGAGCACAAGCTTCACAACCACAATATCACCGTCAGAAAGGCCGTAACTAATGGTGTGCCTACCAATCAACAAAAGCCGGCGGCATATGCTGAGGAGAAACCTGCATACCATCACCAAGAAGAGCGACATTATGATGATTATTCTACCGGTGATCTACCACCTCGCGACTCATTCCAGCGTAAGGAATCTAGTATCGAATCTGCCAAGCTTTTTGTTGGTGGGCTATCTTGGGAGTCTACTGAGGAAATCATCGGTCGCTACTTTGATCGATTCGGTGATGTAGCCTCGGTCAGAATCATGCGTCATCCTAGTACTGGTGTTGCTAGAGGATTCGCATTCGTCGAATTTAAGAATGATGATACCGTAGACATTGTATTGCAGAATAAGCCACATGAGATTGATAAGAAGATTGTTGATGTTAAGCGAGCCGCGGCCAAGGGTGTACCTGTCCCTAGAGAAAGGGAGATCCCCAGGGAGCGGGAGGTATACAGGGAGAGGGAGATTCCTAGGGAAAGGGAGATTCCTAGGGAACGGGAAGTCTACAGGGAACGAGAGGTGAGCTTAAACTCTGTCCTTTGTTGTTCAATGTGTGTTCGGATTGTCAGTTCACTAATCAAGATAATTCTCTTATACAATTCATTATTAAGGACTACGCGAGGAAGCCGGCAGCACCCACTACCAATCTTGGATGTGAGATCTTCGTCGGTGGACTTCATTGGGAGACTACCGAACAAGAATTCCGTTCTCACTTTGAGAAGTATGGTGATGTTGTCTCAGTCCAGATCAAGCGCGACAAAGTCACTGGCGATCCTCGAGGCTTTGGTTTTGTCGTCATGAGGTCGGAAGCGGTAGTCGATTTGTTGTTGCGTGATAATCAGCCGCACATCCTTCATAATCATGAGGTAACATTGAAACGATCTATGACCGATGGTCCGCTTAACAACGCCAGCCTTGCCAAGCCGGAATATGCCGAAGAGAGACCAGTCTATCATGATGAGCAGCAGCATTACGACGAGAGGCCGCCTGCTCCTGCATACCACGAGGATGAACAGCATTACGCCGAGCAGCCTGCGTATCAAGAGGAGCATTATGAGTACCAGCCCTCTTATGACCCTGAAGAACGGGAACGTCGATGGGCTCCTCCATCTCCTAGTCTTGACTTAAGTCTTCCTCCTGAGCACAGATTACCTCCAGAATCCGTTGAACTGCTTGATTATCATTGCTATGATAGGCGTCGGTTCATCCCGTGCAAGTTCGGAAGCAACTGCCGTGTTGTGGACTGTGCATACTCTCACGAAGATGCCCCCAAGTCGGATGGTGATGCTGCCACGGTCTTTGTTGGAGGGCTGCACTTTGCCACTACCGAGGAGAAGCTCCGGCATGTTTTCTCTGAGTATGGTGAAATACTCGAAGTCAAGCTTATGCGTCATCAACACTCAGGCAACTCTCGTGGGTTCGGCTTCATTGTGTTCAAGACGACTGAAGTGGCAAACTCCGTGTTGAATAAACGTCACTTTGTCATTGATGACAAGGATATTGAGGTGAAGGAATATGGGGAGAAGCCTCAACCTGCGTCAGCAGAAGACCGTTGTCCTCCTGTGCCTACTGAATCTAAGCCGCACCTATCCGCTGGCGGTTATGACCGTCGTTCGGACATGCCTTGCCGTTATGGCCCTGAATGCCGCAAGACGGGTTGCCCGTACAACCACCAGGATCCTGCTCGAGGTGATCCCAATTGGGAAGTTAAGAAGGAGGCAATGGTGTCTCGGTTTGAGGGACCACAACGTTAGTTGGCTGGATGTTGGAGTATAATTAAAGACTTAGATGATGTTAGTTTAGCGGTAGTGAATTGGGATAGTATCACTAGTATGGGGATGGGTAATGATTGAATAAGAGAAGAAGATATAATCATCAGTAAGTAGATGAGGGGAATAATAGTATCAGAAGTAGTCGGGGAAATGCTTTAGTATGATGCTTGATGATAAGAATTTGGGGAATATTTGTAGTTGATATCAGCAAGTAGTGTGAGATGAAAATAGTTCTAATATGATATCATCAAGTAGCGGGGGGATAAACAAACTTAGTAAAATTGATCAATAGTAATTCGGCGGATAATTAACCGTATTGGTATCATGCGTGGAAGTCAGTGGAGATGATTACCTTTATTATTTGAAATATTATATTACTTTTGTTATCATTTTATCATTCTAGTATGTTACCCTAGCATTGACCAGCTCAGTCACAGTACAAGAACTCAAGAACATTAACATCAAGTGTAACATTCGGCAAGAATCAGACACATCAAGTAACCATATCAATCAAATAGCACTCCAAGAAGACGTGTCATCTCTACTCAATATGGAACTGTCTCGAGGCCTAAGTAGATAATCAATCAAGTATACCTCAAGGCGTGTCATCTCACATCTACTGGCACATCATCAACAGCCTATGACGACAAAGTTCAAGTCGTCACCCTGCTGCCGTCCGCCTGCCTCGAAGGCTCACACCGAGAGTGACAGAGACTTACAACAAGAAACATAATACACAGAGTTATATCAACAGTAGCATCCTGGCCTCTCTACACCATGCGGAACACTGCCAAGGAGGGCTATGTAGTCCCCACTACAACTACAACCCTTCCTGGCAAGAGACCTCGATCCCATCAAGCAAGGCATGGCATCATATAATTACAATCAGGTCAGACACCCTCTCACTACCTTCAATTCGAACATTCAATGAGCTATTGGGCCCGTAGTCAACAAGTGAGGTGATGATCACATCCTTGCTCAGATCCACAACTCAGAAGTTCGTCGGGTATCCTAGGATACCGTTGAATTGGGCGTAATTCTCGACCTCTATATCGTTGTCTAATATCAAGCTAATGCCCCGAAAGTATAGAATGGCGCCTCACACACACCATTTCTATTGTTGGTTGATGCGGAAGCATATCATTCAATGTAGAGGATACTCCACCTACAAAAAAAGGCAGTACCAAGGGGAGGAATCTCACACACATCACAATCAAAGGTGAGTTGTTTTATTTTTTTATGCCATACATAATTGGGTACGGTACATACCCTATTGATCGAGGCAATACACAACAATCCACCAGGCCATATATAATACTCGATAAAGTAGATGAAAACATACCATCAATGATAAATTGTTTATAGTCCTTCTTAGCACCTACTTATGTCTTATAATTGGCAGCTCTAGACACTGCTCTTTCAATATCTTCATCCACTCTATCTATTTCTCATCTACTGCCAGTTCATTCAGCCTCGTATGATATACTTACTTTACCATAATCATAACAAATCAAGGATGAAATTCCTCACAGCACTAGCACCGCCATTCTCACTGATAGTTGCCAAGGAGATGACATTAAGCATTGCAAATATCCATACAGTAACAAAGCACAGTACCATGGCAGTGCGAATGATACCATGCCGTGTTGCCCTCTCTGCCCTTGCCTTTGCTGGCGAGATACCCCACTTCTTTCTCAACATGATATGATTAATCTTTGGTGGTGACGGTGATGATTTGTTAACATCTATTGCCACACTAACATGAGTATCATCTGACGTATTACCATCAAACGAGGAAGAGAGTACATTTAATACGGATGGACTAACTACTCGTCCTCTAAAATCTAACATACGATCTTCTTCATCTCTACCTGTAACGTTGGTGGAAGGAGAGGTAGATCGGTTTTGCTCATCATCATCGTCGTCATCTTCCTGCTTTTCCTTGGACTTTGATTTGAAGCATGGATAGTATCTATTCATCAGTGCTAGATTGCATGCAGAATCGGATGATAGTCTCCTATCGAGCATTCTAATTGGTTGCTTTGGTGTCATAGTTTCTCTTCTGCTATTTGATATCGTTTGTTATATTATAGTTGCTCACGTGTTATGAATATAGAGAAAAGGCATGCCTGTTTTTTTCATTATCTTGTGGCGCTATAATTGCTTGACATTCAGTGGTGCTAGCTCTTCGTAGGCAATTGATGGCAATTTGATTAATATTCTAAGCCTTTGATGATGTGTAAACCTAACCAAGAAATAGAGGCAGTATGCGGAGAATGGCGGAGATGAGCAGTTCGAGATTGAGATCATAATGACCTCGGCTAAAAAGTAGGTATACCTAGCATTATCCTTATCCTTATATATCCATAACCTTATTCAATTGAACTTACTTGACAATAGAGATGAAGATGTATTTGAGTGGGGTTATTGAGCATAATGGAATAAGTATCATAGCTGTAGATGAGTAGATTACTCCACTTGCTTTACTTTTAAGCCCGTTCTAGAAGGATCTAGAAGGATTCCCTAGAAGGATACCTGGATTGTTTATATTACTTATGACTTATGATTACACCACATGTTGAATACCTAGACACTCTTCGACACTGCCCCTTTCCATACCCCATTCATGAGTAATTTTGGCTTACATAAAGGTTTGGCAAAGATCACTCCATCATCCCTGTACACAATTGAAAGGTCAAAGTTGCAAATGAAGTGTGAGAAGATGAGTTATGATATGCACGGCAATACAAAATAAGACTTGTAAAACCCCTCTATTATAAAACGATATACACATACCTCTTGGGATTATCTCTTAAACCAATCTTCGTAGCACTAGTTTCCCAATATCTAGTTTTTCCTCTACTTGTATCAATACTCTTGAAATGTTCATACTGTCTTCTTACTGCTTCGGGAATATGTGAACATTTCTTAAAATGGAGTCGCTGCCAAGCACAAACCTCACGATAGATATTACTTAGTCGTAATGGGTAGAATGAAGACTTACGAGCAGCCTTGGATGTGGACTTAGCCCTAGCACAATGGACACAACGTAGACCAACCCTGCCCGGGTAATGTTTCTTCTTCTTCTCTGCATCAGGCTTCTTGTCTCTGTTGTGAAGTTCATCTCCTTTTCTATCATCACTATCTTGGTCTTCATCATTTCCACTTGATTCATCATCCATCTCACCTTTATCACCCACCGCAAAGATCTCAAGAAGTTCCTTCCTCACATACTGATGAAGTTTGTTCACCTCTGTGGATTAGAAAAGGATCAGAAGGTGGGTAATGTTAGCTCATTGAAGACTAGCAACATGATAAACAAATTACGTGCACTAACGTTTTACTTACCACCAGAGTCATCTTTATAAGCGAGACGTTTTGGGTGACCAAGAGAAGAATCAAAGGCATCTGATGAGGAATCATCCTCATCATCTTCTCCATCCTTCTTCTTGCCTTTGGATGAGAAAAAACCAACAATATCAGATGAGTTTTCAATACTAACGGTATTGCCATTGATAACATGAGGCTCATTTTGCAGTGCTGCCTCAACCACATCATCACTTGAGAATTCGACAAAGGCAAAGCCTCGGGGTGTACATGCAGCATTACGCATAATCTCAACTGCTATAATCTCTCCATACTTGCCAAAGTGCCTACGAAGTGTTTCTTCATCAGTATTGGTATGAATCCCTCCGAGGAAGATACTAGGAATAGTTTTCAGCTTGTTAAGTTTCTGCTTCTTGGCAAGAGGCTCGTTTCTCACGTCCTCAGCATCCATCATCTCCTCAACACTCTTTGCCTCTTCCAACTCTTTGCTCTCATCCTTTCGCTTCTTCTTATTTGTCGAAGAGGGAGTACCAGCAGCAGCAGCAGGACTTGATACCTTCTTCGGAGTAGGGACGGCTACATTCATATCCTTTAGGATAGCTCTCATACTGGCATTCTCCTCCCTCAATACCTCATTCTCTCCGAGTATCTTGGAACAATCCCTTGAGACGATGGTGCCGAATCGTCCCGCGACATCACATCCGCTACCGGCGTAGACTTTCTTTACCTTGCTGAACTGGTTGAAGAGAACAGTTGCTGTAAGGTGGAGGACAGAGGTCAAGGAGAAAAGATTGTTAGATCATTTATGAACACAAGATATGCACATAAGATACGAACACAAGATGTGCACGAACTCACTACAACCCACACACACAAAGATAACTTACCAGCATGAATTTGTAAATCGACATTGTACCTGTGATAATTAGCAGCCAAACTTGTGGCATTGGCATACTGAGGACGTAACGTGAAGAATAACATGTAACGAGGCTCGGCACTTGACGAGGCATTTCCAGGACCACGATGAATCAATGTGGGTAATGCCAAATACCCATCCCCCATTTTGGTGTCTTCCTTACCACAATAACTATCACATAAATCAGGTGCACCCCTTTCCAATAACTCGGAGAAGGCGGTGACGAGCTTGCCTTCAAAGTCGTATGGTTTCCACGGCTCCTTGCAGTTACATGACCATGACTCGTCGGTTAGATGTACTCCTCGACGGTAGTCATGATCAGGAAGCATTTCATTACGGTTACACTCTGTTTGTGGTTTTGGCGGATTGGGGAAGGAGGGGATAATGTTAATAATGTAAACATATGACAAATGGTAAGGATACCACCCCAGGATGACAAAACAATATCTAATGTTGCACACCTCTAGGCACCCTCCCTGCAAAAGACAAACCAAACAAGCGATACAACACCTAAACCCATTCCGTCGTACGGACAAAGAACACGTGGCCACAAACAATCTATCCCTCCGCATGCCAACCCTCACTGCCAAACAAATAACAATTCTAAATAAAGAATACTCACTATCACAGGTAACAGTAATACCAGTAGGATAATCCTTCTCTTTACCACCATTATCATAAGCAGCCACACGTGTTGGTTCCTGACCATCACTTAAATGTAATAGACATATAATACACGACGTACAATGATCATCAGCATGTGGTAATTGTGGCGCTGAGCCGGGTAATGCTACTAATATCTTGGGTGTTTCTATAATATATCCATTGTAGTTACTCCTTGTTGGTTTCTTCTTTGAATGCTCCTCTACTGGGGTGTCATCAATATTATCACCAGGAGAAGTGATATCATCCGAGACAGATGCTTGTTTCTCGTTGGTAAGAGATTCTGTTGTTGACTTTTCTAATAGAGGCGGAGAATCTTTCATTTCAATATCCATTCTTGTTGTTGACATTGTGGTGGACTCTTTGGTATCAATATCCATTAAAGTTGATGTAGATATCTTTTCATTTTCTGGTACACTTGGCTTTATTAAAGTATTGCTGCCACCAGTAGCAACTATTGAAGCAAGTTTATCAATATCTAGTACTGATGTTTGAGACTGCTGCTTATTAAGTTGTTCAGTATTGAGTTTAGTTTCATTCTCGCTAGTACCAGCAATATTTGATGACTTAAGTATATCATCATTATTCAATGAAGGAGTGACTCCTGCTGTACTAGTGGAAGAAGGAGGAGGCTGACCATAAACAAACTTCATAGTCTCCTCAACAATTTCATTCTTAACTAAACTAACTTTCATTTCATTAAACAACTCTTGACTCAAATCAATTTGTAGTGCGTTACTAATAACTTCAATATCTGAATCATTGTTCATTTTGGATATGGCATGGTTTTTGATATTAGTTAATAGTTGGGAGGGTAAGATGTTGGATAATTCGACAAAACCATGTGTATCAATTTGTGAGGGGATTTTGTTACATATACATTTTGTTAGTTTTTGGTGTGGTATTTCTATACAAGTGCGTGCTGCTTTTGATGAACTGTCAGGAGTTGATATAATGTCAGACTTAGCAGCAGATGATAAGGTATTTTGCTTTTTCTTGTTATTGGGCGGCGTAGAGGAAATATCTAATGATGATTGCATTGCAATTGTCGAATTCTTATCAGATGGGTTGGTATCCTTTTGTTTTTGTGACTCTTCGGCATCTTTAAGGCTGAGAGCGAGAGCCGTACGAAGAGACATACTTGATATATAGAGCAGATCTATATACTGGATATGGTACGCTGTGAATATTCGATATGTATTTGATGCCGCCGATTGCAATAGTTGATGAAGGAGGTTGAGTTTTATTTTTATTTGCAAGGATTACGATTATTGTATCACGGAGCTTCGTATTCGTACGGTACGTTTTATGAAGTTACAAGTTGTTATCTACTTATTGTTGTATATGTACTCGACAGGAATTGCGGTCTATTCTCTCTCTAAAGTCCACAATGTTGACTATTCGTTATGCATGCTAATAATATCGGTATAAGCAATCACCTCCGGTTACATTTTTTCATGGAACAAAAATTTATAGAATTAGTTGGTGCATTGCAATACACGAGAGGGCCAGTTCCTGGCGGGCAGTTTTCACGAGATCTAGCTTAGTTGTCACCATCTCTCAATTTAGTAACAGCAGCTAAGGATTTATATTCTGCCACTCTATCGTCTGGTAGTTCCTTGAATTCCCTATATATCTTCTTGGCTTTTCTTCCCTTTCGTATCAACCTTATTACCCATACCCCAACCGCCAGTTGTTGAGTACTATTCGTCACTAAAGATTTGATACCGCATATTGTTATGTTGACCTCCCATCTGCTTATTCAAGATGTGTCATTGTTGTTGTCTTTCATTGTTATCCCATTCTCTACTGCCTCGTCTCAGAATCTAATTCCATTGTCCAATGTAATAATCGGCAGCAGAAGTATCAATGTGAGAATGGATATGCAAGCACTTACCATACATATGTTTCTGACTCACGTATATTCATCACCCACATCTCCTCTTTTATTGTTTTATCTCCTTCTTTGCCTCGTCTCATTGTTCTATACCAAACGGCAGTAGATGCAATGGCGACAGAGGTATAACATTAACTAGAACCCCTCGGTTGATTGTTGAATATTGCAATGTCTTTTCATCAACAAACTATAATACCTTGCAATTTCATTAATCGTGTCATCGTGTCGTCAGCATAATATATCGTCATCGTACTGTTGTATATTCATTGCGATATCTTATCTTTGTCTATCATCATTATCGTCAGCGATACTAATACCATTATTACTAGCATTATCTATCTTCTTAAGGTGTTGTCGTTGTTGTGCTGCATATCACATCATAAACATCATCGGTTGAGTACTGAATCTTTATCAAGAACAACTACAATAACTTTGCAATAATATCTAACTTTGCAAATCATATTATCGTCGTCATCATGTTTGTTTATGCTCATACTTCTTCACGGCAAATCACGAGATCTAGCTTGGCAATGCGCTCTTCTATCAATCCATCTCTCATCTCACCGCTACTCACAAAATTGGCACTTCAATCTCTCCACTATCAATCGTCAAAACAATGGCATATTTACGCTCTAAGGGTAGCTTACGGCAATAACCTACTACGTATTAATAACACAAACACAATGGTCACAATGAGCCGTGAGCCTATTGAAAAGAGCTGTAGCTCTAAGCAGTTCCAATACTCTCAAGAAACTATCGAAACACTTCAAAATATAATGAGAGAAGTTGCATCAAAGATGGAGCGGCCAAATGTATCCATAAAACGTCGCAAACTTACTGGTTGGAACATATTCACAAAACGCAAGTCATTGGAGAGTATGTTACAGCGTGAATTTGTTGATGACAATGAGTTTATTGGGTATGTTATTGATAATAAAGAATTCAAATACCAAAGTAAACGTCATAGAAATAGAAGGAGAATCAGAATGAATGTTGGAGTAGCAGATAAACTCTCTACTGGAAGCATTAGAAAAGAATTCAACAATCTTACTCTTGATAAAAGATATTTCTATGATGAATTAGCCAATGCGCTCACTAAATTGAGAGATGAAGATGAAGAGGATAAGAAAGTAGTATGTGGTATTTAGTTAGAATAACAATCTTGTAGTTTAGTAGCATATTGATACATACATACTTGTTTTATTGTTATCAGTCAGTATATGCTTTTAACAGATATTTGATTCCGTGGTCAACCAACATAACTCAACTTCTTCTATTTAGCTCGTTGTTATTGCATTCTTGTGCACTACATAATGAACCCTCATCACACCTCCTCAACGTTCCAAACCCAACATGTACTTAGTATATTTCATAACCCATTCTTTGTCGGACTACCAATGGTTCTAGTGACTAATCGCTCGATATGGTTGTGCTGTATTGTTTATTGTTGTGCATGTGTTGACATCCCATCTACCTCCTCTTTCACAGACTAAATCATCCGGCACAGGCACAAGCACAACAATCTCCACAATAGATATGTTGTTGTGTGATTGTATACCCACCCATCTTACTACCACATATATCACTATACTTTTGTACTACTTTGGCCACTGCATATGTTTGTTATTAACCGAGGATGCAATCCATTGAAGTAACGCCAATAATCCAATACTCATAGCCAAGTTATAACGTATAGCAACCAACCACTATAACTTCTTAATTAATCCAATCCATCATCATCACACCCCAACTAACTGCAATTGTTGTCACCATCCTTAAACAATTAATAATTAATGACCATAATTAAAATAATATACACCCACTGCCATTCGAATTGCAACCACCCGCAGCCAATTCATCCAAATATTTATCTAATATCTTATAAACTAATTGCACAATCCCCTGAATAACTTGTACGTCTTTTACAGCACCACTTGGCAACGAAATCAATATAACCAATCGAAATAATAACGCTGGACTGATAACACTTGCAGCCATTGTTGGTGACCACCGCCGCGGCAGCCGCAATGACAATTAATAGTAGAACCCCGCATCAATTGCAATTCTTTATTGCAAATTGCAGCATCTCACAGTAATATAATATACCTACATAACTCTTCAGCAACCGGCAATAGTTGATAATGATGGTATATACCACTGCCGCCGCCGTCATCAATAGTTCGAGATAGCAGCAAATTAATCGCGACAGCCATATTGTTGTTGTTGTGACTTGTTGTTGTTGTTGATGATGATATGTGCCGCCGGCCGCAGCAATGACAATTGCAATTCTTTATTGCAGTATCTCACTTTAATATAATATACATACATAACCCTCCAGCAGCTGGCAAGTTGGTAACGATGATAATACCACTACCGCGCCGCCGCTGTCATTAGCTGGCAACAATTTAGTAGATGAAACTTCATTAATTGTGGCGGCCATTATTGTTGTTGTTAATGATGATGTCACCGCCACCCACCGCCGCCGTCATCAATAGTTCGACATATGTAGCAAATCTATGTTAGCATCGTCCATTATTGTTGTTAATGATGATATATATGTGCCGCTGGCGCCATTTAGTACATACATGTAGATGATAATGGCCGGCATGGCGATAGTTGTCATATCTATGTCTATAGTTCACTGTCAGTATCATTTTACAATTTACTTACGTAGGACCAAGTAGTATATTTCCTTTTTCGCTGAATAAAAAAAGTGCCCCCTACGAAGATATGAACCCATCCCCCATCCAATCTTCAACCCCCTTAGGAGTTTTCAACACTTCGTGAAAACTGATAGTTGTTACATAATATTATAAACTCTTCAACGGTATTGATAACGCCACCGGCAATGTTTGAAAGGTGCAGCTCGCATTTATAAATACCTTGCAATACTACGCTGTACAAACAAATTATACTAACGTTCTATAGATCGATCTAGATAGATCGATCTATTTCCATTGGGTGTTCATTGTGCGAGCAAGCAAAGCAGTATCAAGGGATATACAAGTAGTGATAAAAAGGAGTGCAACATTTAGTATAGTATACATGTCATCTTTTCCGATCGGTAGCATAGTAATACTGCAGAATCTCGTTAGGGGATCTCAATATAATGGGGTACGTGGTATTGTTAAAACAAATTATGATGCTAATAATGGTGGACGTCAAAACATATTACTACCCTCTGTAAATAAGATAGTTGCAGTTAAACCAGACAATATGAAACTTAGTCAAGTAGATAGTAATTCCAAGGCAAAAAGTGGTGGCAAATCATTATCCAATAAGAAGAAGAGAGGGCAGCAACGTAAGGCTACAAAAAGTCAATTATCAACGGCTTCGAAAGATTCTGTTACAGCTTTAGAAGCTGGACCACTCGGTTTGACATCAGAAATAAATGATAGGCTTGCTGCAAAGTTTGTTAAAGATATTCAAGATGGCCAGCATATTGCCATAGAATCAATATTAACAGACAATGGTTCGCTTTCGTTTAATCTTTCATTGGGGAAAGTGGTATACTTACATCTATCCTTGCCTTTCTACAAAGATGCGAGGATGAAACTTTAAGTGAGGTGATGTTTAGTTTAGGAGGAGAGATTAGCAAAAAGTTAAGGTCACCTGCTTTATGGATAGACATTCTCGTTAATGCTGATAAATACGAACCGAGTTGTCGGCTAGATATTGCCCAGAATATTGGTCCATTAGTTAGATGCATGTGCAATGATACCGAGCGTCTCTTTTTCAATAGTAACAAACACTGGAGGGAAGGTATTGTATCATTTGTCAAGCTGATTCATGGAATGATCCATAAAGATCTTGATGAAAGAGGAAAGAAGGAAGTTATTGAAGCACTTTTGAATCACGAGGGGGTGATGTGTTGGTTGGCCTCCCCAGCTTATTGCATCCTGACTTCTACATGGAGTTGAAAGTTGGTTGATACATCATTGGAAAGCCCTTGATGAGTAGAGTCCAAAACAGTAGTGGAACCAAGAGATGAATGGTACAGAAGCTTAGCAATTTTTTTTTCCTGAGGCGACGTCGATTAAAAATCTCTTAGATTTTTTTTGTTAGGCAGATATACGGCAAAACGCTCTCGAGCCGCATACAATTTTGTAACTAATAAAAGGTCAAATCGTTTCAAACAAAGCACTAACCTCTTCTATTGCTCAAAGCCCACAATATTACCGCCGGCGGATGGTACTAGATATCGACAACCTTCTCGTCTAGAGGGCCAAAGTTGACCTATTTGGAGAAATGAGACTGAAAATTTCTCAGAGGTGATATCCCACCTTCTTCCCCCATTTACAATGCCTTCTGCATCGATTGAATAGCTCTCTTCTATCATAATGCATTATTGAATAGCAACGGTTGTATAATATGCAATTAGGACGAGGAAAAACGTACCATGTCGACTAATTTACCAACAATAACACCAGCTCAACAATCGGCAAATGAGCAATCATTGTTTAATAATGATGATAGTCCTTCCAATACATCAGCAACATCTCCTCACCCATCATCTAATGCATCTACATCATTATCTAATGAGGAACCGAGACGATTTTTGCCATTATCAGATCGTGTACCAAAGACATCAACAATATTAGAAGTAGTGGTTTCCAAACAAAAAGTTAAAGATATGTTATTATATTCAACATACTTTACTGATGAGAAAAAATGGTCAGTGTTATTCAATGTTGAGTTCTGGGAGACTGTTTCCAGCTCAAATGTTAATGCTATATTGGAATGTCTCGATATGGGTACATCAAAAGATATTAAATGGATTAATAAAAGGTATAGACAAATGTACTATGATATTATATATTACATTGGTAGATATGATATATACGAGGGAGATACATCCATATCGGAGGAGAAACGTTTAAAAGCATCACGCAGCTTAATGTTAATTGGATTTCATTATTTGGATGAGTTCTCAAAGCATATTAAATCATCATGGGGGGATGATGTATTATCAATACCAGAGCAGGTTGATTTAGTAATAAAAAAGTCATTAGAATTAGATAGTGTTGATAAGTTATTTGGGGGTAATGCACGTCTTGCAGAGCATGCATACTACGTCGTTGGCTTCTTGAATCACGCTGGTATGAAAGAGAAGGACCATCGAACTGATAAGAATGATATAGGAGCATGCATTGAGATGGTATGTCAACATTACCTCTCGGCAAATGATCCTGGGCTTGATGAGTTGAGGAAGACTTTACCCACTGCTCTAGTGGACAGACGAATTGCAAATGGGGGATTAAAGTATCCAGATATGCCATTCTTTCGTGTATTTGCAAGTGCTGAGGAGGCATATTCAACAGTCATCACACCAGATAACTTTTTGGCTCGAGGGACAATGCTTATTGGCGAGGTACGCGAAGCCCTCGGAAAGAATGAGACACTATTAGCTCAATTCACCCAACTATTAGATGAAGACAACAACTTTGAGAAGGGTGATATTATGGAAGCATTGTTGTACTTCATCAAAGTCTTTGTTAATCTACGATCAAAAGACACGTCATTAAAGTATAATAGTAATCTGAGCAAGAGTAATACGGTTGGACTGAGGCCAATTGGAAAGAAGGGAAAGAAGAAGAAGGCATCAGCCGCCGCCGCATCATCCAACATTAGTTACGAAGAAAAGTATAAGAAGAAGAAGGTACCAGAACTCAAGGTCATTTTGAGAGACAGAGGCTTGGGGGTAACTGGGCGAAAGGCAGTCTTGATCGATCGGTTAGTAAATTATGATCTTGCACAAGCTGAGGAAGCTGCCGAACAACAAGAAATGGCTGGTAGTGGAGACAACAATACACAACAACAACAACAACAACAACAACAACAACAACAACAACAACAAGAAGAGGCAGTAGAAGATGATGATAATGATGATGGCAAGATGATAAGTGAGGAGGAACAACATGATGTAATGCTGGCGGCTCTCGAAGATAAAGACTCAGAGATGGATGACGACTATCACAGTTCGGAGAAGATATCAGATAAAGAAGTTATTGCACAAGCTGTAGAAGATGACATGTAATGTTGTTTTTAAGATTACAACATATACATAAACTAAACCCCATGCTACTGTGTTCGTCCCACAGCCAATACTAATATATACAATACTTATTTCTTCTGTTTCTTCTTCTTCATCATTGGTTGCATGTAATCTGAATGATCTCTGTTCGCCCCGGCGGCATTCTGCTTACCCTTCCAAGAGAATATGTTACTTTTGACAAAGTTAGCACACTTGGAAGCGGCTTGCCTAATCTGTTGTAGAGTTGGATTGGGATTGATGTTACGGATTGAACAAAAGAAGTGCTCACACACATCACTGCCCTCCCTGCCTTGATGAAACAAGCGGCTTCCATCTTCCTCGAGGTAAGTGCAAGCAACAGCGGCTACTCCATATACCATCCACACCAAATCTTCATAAGTCTGTCGTGTGATGAACTTGTGTGGCTTGGAGAAGCCCCCAGCTTGCTTCTTCCAGTCTTCAAACAAGCGTAGAATATCAAATAGTTCGAAGATGTGGTAGTGGATTGGCGAGTCAATGAGTTCTACTTCCTTGTCTTTGCCATTCTTGAATCTCACACCATTCATGATATCGATAAGTCTGTTCACGGCAGTGATAATCTCCATGGCAGGTGCAAACTCTGCAAGATCTCCGCCCATTCCTCCATCAGCGACTGGCTTGCAATGATTCTGAAGCATGTAGAGCATAGTCAGAGAACAAATTTGCATAGCAAGGAAGACTCTCATCTTGTTGTACGAGTTGAGATCGAAATGATCGTGTGTGAACTTGTACAAGCGTAGACTAGCTGAAGAGATGTCAGCGTCACCCGACTCGATCCAAACTTTCTTGAATTTGCTTAGTTCAATCGTTTGACCATTGTAGGTTAGAGTTCTCTTCGACGAGCACATGTTGTTACGAAACTTCTTTACCCAATGTGGCATCTCGCCGCCAATGATAATGATAACCCCATTATCACGAAGGTATGGATCTGGGTGTGGGAAAGCGATGCCAACGTCCAAGGGTAGACCTGCCAAGTCTAAATCTTCGGGATAATGACCATCGAATACTTCACCGGCAGTGATGGTTGCTTTCGACTTGAAGTAGGAACGATTCTCACTAGCTCCATCTCCTGTGACTTGAATCGCAATCCATCCATCTCGTGCGAGAGCAATGAATGCCTCGGTAAGCACCTTGTCAAGGATTGGCTCATCGATAGTCTTGAGCCCATATCGAGCAACCAAAATAGTATGCTTGTGCTTGGCAGATGCAGACAAGGTTGTGAAGATCACAACGAGGAAATGCTTGGCGAGTTCGGGCATCTTCTTCTTCTCGGATTTCGTCTTATCCGACTTAAGCTGATGCTCCATAGACTCAAGTCCATCCTCGTCGGCAGCCTCGAGCTCCTCCAGCTCGGCAAGGATAGTATCTTTCTCGAAGACATCGTGTCCGTATCCGACAAGTTCATTTGTGTGGTGGTTAACAACGAGTCGTGACTTGACAGACATACTATCAAAAGCTACACTGCCCATACGATCCCAATCCATAAGTGGACAATCAGGATTGTTCTTGCGGAAGAGATCGGCTTCTTGCGCGATATTCTTGTACATGATTCCATCTCCATCATTAGAGCTAGGGATGATATACTCATTCAACGACCGATCGGAAGGAATACCCATTGAAGCCGCGAGTAGATCATACAGACCTCCTGCATATCCCATCTTCTTGCGGATGACCATACCGAGTCGATATGCTAGTGGACAATGACGTACGGCTGTAGCTCCACTTTTCTTGGCAACGTCGTGTTTCCTACATGCCTCAGCGAATATATACTCGGCAGTGCTTGCCTTAGTCGGTTCACTGGCAAACCACTTTTGAAGATGCTCGGTACCTTCGTGGGTAAAGATTGCATTCGAGTCTTCGTTGATTGGTACACTAATACCATTGTCAGCATCACTGAGTTGATCGTAGCGCTTCCGCCAGTACTCCTTATTCTTCTTTTCACGCTCGATTGTCTTCCTTTGATCTTCAATCTTGGCTGACTTGAGAGACATTGTTGTTAGATGACGATTGTTCGTAAACTGGCTGACTGGCTTGTCCCTCAGATCATAACAACTAGCACAACGGCGTATGAAGGCTTCTCTCGATCGAAGACAAGATTCACATAGTGTTGTACCGTTCACTGCATCTCCTCCAGTGCAAGAGACATCACGAAACGAGAGCAAATCATGGAAGTCTTGAATCTCCTCAAGTTCTGGCATATTGCTGTCGTCGGACTCATCCATCTCATCATCCGCATCAACTGGCAATTGTTCATTGAGTGTCCATCGAACATCGTCCTCTTTGTTACCACGAAGAGCGAGGCCAGTAAATGGAAAGCGGAGCAATCGTCTCCACTTCTTTGCCTTTGATGTAGCATGCTTCCTAAACAATCGTGCATGATTAGTCTTCGATTCTTCTACAAGGTCCTGTAGTGCGGACGTGGTTCATATCATTCAATGTGAAACCACTGCAAGGCTTGGGTTCAGCCACTACCGGCTCTTCGACAATTGTCTCGAGTTGTTGAGTAGCAATGATTTCATAATTCTCATACTTTT
>Ga0214477_100461_pt1 | contig 28325 bp, 24 predicted proteins | sample M1_20Mar14CPVII9_FD_165058 | JGI IMG/M metagenome (GOLD analysis project Ga0214477, IMG submission 165058) | Marine eukaryotic communities from Monterey Bay, California, United States - M1_20Mar14CPVII9sort6BwellC16 | ecosystem: Environmental > Aquatic > Marine > Unclassified | place: USA... | reverse complement strand
ATTATAAGAGTATATAAGTAATTGTGGGGCTATATTGCAATAATTTAACAACCAATAACACACACTACTGCCAACGCCACGCCGCACATGAGTCTATTCCGCTAGCTATCTCTCCTCTTCTTCAATGCCTTGCCGCCACATGCTATTGCAAATAGACTTCATTCTCTTTCTCTTTGAAACTGAAATAGAAGGGCAAAGGGCAATTTAAAGGGCACCACATAACTATAGACTATATAACAAAAAACAAAACAACCTCTATTGCAAACGCCGCCCTATCCATCTATCGTGCTCCTTATATAGCCTTATATCCTCTCTTTACGCTCCCGGTGATCAATATTACAGATCCCCATACAAATTTAAACCCACCCGGAATGGTCAAATCTAACTTCTCACTACACTCTCCATACTCAACAAATCGCTGCTGCTCTCGATTCGATGGGCTAAAGTGGAAAAGGGTATTAAATACAACATCACATCATAAATCACTTGCTCAATTACAGCCGCTATTACGCATTGAGTAAATTTACAAAGTATGAGCATGGCACCCAATAATAATGGCTATGGAGGTGTAGTACAATCAACACTCTCCTCCTCACACCATTCAACTTCTCACGGAAATCGAGGCTCAATTAATAATCAATCAACAATAATCTCATCCAAACCAACATTAATCACTACACCCCACCTCCGTTTCCTAATAAACAGTACCATCAGCAGGCTAATAATAGCCGGTATCCTTTTGTCGTTTCTTTTGATGTGGATTGCTTTATTGTTGACTTTGATCGATTGAGTCTAAATGTATGGAACGGCGCGGTCTTCTAGACGGTATACTAGATATAACATAACACGAGTGTAAATATCATACTAGTGGTCGGTTGTCATCTTGTTCCAATCATAACAATACACAACATAACAAAACACAAAACAAAAAAAATATCAAGGGTTTGTCGAGAAATATGAGTGAAACCGATATTGATATGGTATCATGTGCCAATTGTGGCAAGGGTGAAGAGGATAGTAACAAACTGAAGAAATGCAGTGCTTGTCTGTCAGTCAAATATTGCAGTACTGCCTGTCAGAAAGCCCATCGACCGCAACATAAGAAGCAATGTAAAAAACGTGCAGCCGAGTTATTTGATGAGAAATTATTCAAAGAGATAGAACGGGAAGACTGTCCAATCTGTATGTTACCTCTACCACAGGAAGCCAACACCGGAGCATTTCAATCATGCTGTGGTAAGACTGTGTGTGCTGGTTGTGATTATGAAATGAGGATTAGTTCGAGTGAAGGGGGAAAATTATGTCCATTTTGTAGGAAGCCGCGACCGGGTTCATATGAGGAGGAGATCAAAAGGGTAAAGAAGCTAATGGATAAGGGTAACGGTGATGCATTCTATCATCTTGCAGGGTATTATGCTCGGGGAGTGATGGGAATGCCAGATCATCAAAAGGCTAATGAGTTATTACTCAAGGCAGGAGAGCTTGGATGTGCTAATGCTTATTACAATATGGGCCAGGCATATAAAGAGGGAATAGGCGTGGAAGTGGATAAGAACAAAGCTGAACATTACTGGAAACTTGCAGCTATGGGTGGAGATATTTTGGCAAGGAATAATCTCGGTTGGGTAGAGGGGATGCGTGGTAATCACCATCGTGCAATGAAGCACTTTATAATTTCGGCAAAGACAGGAGAAAAGATAGCGTTGGACAATGTCAAGATTGGATTTATGAAAGGGGTAGTTACGAAAGATGAATATGCAACAACTTTACGAGCCTATCATGAGAGACAGAAAGAAATGAAGAGTGATGCAAGAGAGAAAGCTGCGGCATCGGATTTGTGGGCGTGAGGAATCTGCTGTATAACATAGGCAGTGTTAATTATAATTTATTCATAATGGAAAACATACAACCCTTAGAGTTGTCATGATTCTTTGTACTGTACTTGATATGTATTATTCACCAAACACCAACAGTTCCTCTTTCATCTATCGGGCATATGACTGTTCCAACCAAAGAAGGGGTCGTCAAGTGCTAGCTCTATTATAAGATTCATTGATAAAGATTCATCATTCGATAGTTTAATACCTTCTAACTCATTCTTCTCGACTCCGTCATCGGTTGTGCTATCATTCTGCTTGATATCATTCGGTTGTTCTGCTTTTATCTTCTCTGTCGATAAACACTGTTGAAACAACTCGTATGACTTTTGTACCCAACAAGGTAAATCATCAGGTTTAGACTTGTTCATACTATCTAGTGTTTCGGGTGATACTTTCAGTACATACACTATCATATCTTTGACATCTGATGTTGTTTGTGAAGTTGTTATTGCAGAAGAGTCTGTCGGTTGCTTCTCAGCTTGTGCAGTATCGTCCTCATTCTTCTCATTTGCAGTACTAGCAGCATCATTATTATCAGTATCAGTATTATCAGATTTATGAATCCATCCGCATGCAATCCCTTTCGAGGCAGGTAACAAGTACGATGAACCTTCTGACCAATTCACAAGTCTTCTACTATTCTCTTCAGCTGCCGAACCGATGATGCCTCTTCCTATTGATGATACTTGTGATGACTACATATAGATGCAACGCTGCTTAGTAATTGCAATAGAACGATATAGAACATATACATACTTCCTCTTCATAACAAACACGTACCTTATCTAACTGCTTGATGAACAATATACGATGTTGATTTCTATATTCCACAAGCGGATCAGATCCTCCTCTACTTCCACTAACACAACACGGTATACATAACTTCCATATTGAAAATCCATATTCTCGTTTTACCAACTCTCTACTCTGTTGTATATTATATCCCCGTTGTCTACTATTGTTCGAGGAACCATTGTTGAAAATTGCAGTAGATAATTGTTCCGCCTTTCGTTTACGTTGATGTTCCATTACAGCATTTCGTATCGCCGAGGGTACATCATCCGATAATCCGCATTCATCACATTCACATGATATATCACCAGAGGCGAATGTCATTGATGAGAGGAAGGCATCGTGCTTCTTATTGGCCGCCATGTTGAAAGTTTGAGAATAGATATGAGAATTCATTTTCATTTCATTCATGTAGACAATGTACATATGACCTACACTCGTCCCATCCACTCTATACATGAATATCAGTTAGGGCGACGATCCTTATTGTGCTATATTGCCTTGTTACTTTCTTAGTAGATCAAATCACAGTTTTAATTGGCGGTGGCCTCGTGATATATCATCATTTCTTTTGAACACATCTTGTGGGGGTTCGATTTCTCAGCCATCAATCGCATTGGTATACCGTGGGTACAGTCCAAATATCAGTGTTTTATACTATTTCACTTGGTAGCAGTTTTATCTCAGTAGTGTAAGTATTAATATACCTTATAGAGAGAGTCTGAAAATTGGTACACCAAATTTACATATATTTTTGTGTGTGGTGTACGGTAATTGGTATACTATATATAAACTGGTGCTGATACATTGATACAAAGTGCATTGGTGTTAGAAGATTCGAAATATGAGCAGTAACAATACCGAAGATCACAGCGGTAGTGGAGATATGACGTCTAACAAAAAAGAGTGCATATCATGTGATCAAAATAATGTCAATACTATTACCGAGGGTATAAATAAGGTTGATATCCTGAGTGATATGTCTACATGTGCTAGTTGTGGGAAAGAGGGTAATAGCAATGATATGAATACATGCAACAAGTGCAAATCAGTAAAGTATTGCAACGCTGCATGTAAGAAGAAACACCGACATAAGCATAAAAAGGCATGTGAAAGAAGAGTGGCAGAGTTATACGATGAACAGTTGTTTAAAGAGGTAGAGCCCGAAGAGTGTCCGATATGCATGCTTACTATGCCACACGAGACCAACACATCAGTTTTCATGCCATGCTGTGGGAAGAGTATCTGTTGTGGATGTATTTACGCAATGAAAATGAGTGAAGGAAAAGATTTGTGTCCATTCTGTCGGATGCCGCCAGCGAGCTCAGATGAATATGTAGTGCATATCAACAGTTTAAAGAATCTAATGGATAAAGGTAATGGTGATGCATTCAATCATCTTGCAGGGTGTTATGCCGATGGAATGATGGGCTTGATACAAGATTACGGAAAGGCTAATAAGTTATATCTCAAGGCAGGTGAGCTTGGATGTGCTCAGGCATACTACAACTTAGGCAATCAGTATTGCTTTGGGAGAGGTGCAGAAATAGACCAGAAGAAAGCTAAACATTACTATGAACTGGCAGCTATTGGTGGCAATGTAGACGCAAGACATAATCTCGGTTGCTTAGAGGGTGCCGCAAGTCATGATCAACGAGCCTACAAACATATGATTATTGCAGCAAGGGCAGGTTATAAGAGTTCTTTGGATAGAGTTAAGCTTGGGTTTATGGAAGGATTAATAGCAAAGGATGAATATGCAAATACTCTTCGGGCATACCAAAAGCGACGAAAGGAAATGAAGAGTGATGAGAGGGACAAAGCTGCTGTATCGGGTATATTTAGTCACTAGAACAATTTGACAACAATATACTATAAATTAGCATCAAATTACTCCATGGTAGAACTTGCTTTATCTCTAGGAATGAAGATCTAATTAGATCTAAATTTAAATCTAATATACTGTTGAGGAAAGAACAAAGAGAAGAGATCGTTCGTCATCTCTCAGCAATAAACTCCTCCACCCGTCCTATCCCCAGGCATAGGTATAAGTATCATCATACAAACATTCCTTGTTGTGTTTTATACTGCCGATAATGCCTCTCTCTTGGTAGGTAGATCAAATCATACTTTTAATTGGCGGTGACTCCGTGATATATCATTTTCGGAATTTTTTGAGCACATGGTTGCACAATAATTAGGGATCGATTGCTCGGCCATTAATCGCTTTAGTATACCGTGGATACAGTCAATAGATCATCTTTTAATACTATTTCGATTAGTGGCAGTTTTATTTCGGTAGTGTAACAATTGATATACCCAGAGAGTCTGAAAGTTGGTACACCAAAAAAGTGATATTATCAAAAAAGTTTTGAGGTGTTGTACCTACGGATGAACTGGGGGATGATAAATTGGCAATACTCATGTGCATGTATTGGGATTAGAATATAAATATGAGTAATACTACCACCGATAACAATGATCAACATCCTGGCGGTAGTGGGGAAATAACATCAAGTAAAAAAGAAGAGTGCAAATCATGTGAACAAAATACCGACACAATCACGGAAGACTTCAACAGTGTAGCTATACTAGATGATAAGTCTACATGTGCTAGTTGTGGTAAGGAGGGAAACAGTGATGATATGAACACATGCAACAAATGTAAGATGGTTAAATATTGCAATGCAGCATGTAAAAAGAAACACCGTAAAAAGCATAAGAAAAAGTGCGAGGAACGTGTTGCTGAGTTGCATGAGACGAGCAATTATTCAAAGAGCCTCCTCCTCGTGAGGAGTGTCCAATATGTATGTTACCTCTGCCATATGGGAACATCACATCAACTTTCATGACGTGCTGTGGAAAAGTTATCTGTCATGGTTGTATTTTTACCATGAAAAAGAGCGGAGGAGGAGAAGAGATATGCCCATTTTGTAGAACGCCAGATGTATTTTATCAGGAGCATGTGGAAAGGGTGAACAAACTGATGGAGAAAGGCAACGCCAATGCATTCAATCATCTTGCGGGGTTTTACGCTGAAGGAATTAATGGTATGCGACAAGATTATCAAAAGGCGAATGAGTTATTTTTAAAGGCAGGGGAGCTTGGGTATGCTGAAGCATATTTTAATTTGGGATTATCATATCAAAATGGAGATGCTGTAGAAGTTGACATGAAGAAAGCTAAGCATTACTATGAGCTCGCCGCAATGGGTGGAAATGTAAAGGCAAGGACCAACCTTGGTTTTATAGAGGGACAGGCAGGCAATCATCATCGTGCATACAAACACTTACTAATTGGAGCGAGGGCGGGAGATGATCTATCTTTGGACAATGTTAAGAGAGGATATAAGTATGGTTTAATTACGAAGGATGAATACGCAGACACCCTGCGTTTCTATCATGAGAGACAAAAAGAAATGAAAAGCGATGAAAGGGATAAAGCAGCTGCTGCTCGAAATCAATTGTAAAGTCTACCATAACGATGTAGCTATAAACTATAGTAGTCTAAGATTTGTTACTCTGGTAGAACTCGCTTTGGGGCTGAAGACTTACTAAGAAGGAAAGGAGGATCCTTTTGTTCTCTTTACTTAGCACTTCATAAACTAAACTATCTTCCTCCAAAACTCGGGTTGATCACCCAGTCCCAGGTTCGAGCTCACATGCGACCTTTTGTTAGCCACTTTCAATCAAGTGCAAATTCCTAGTCACCTCCACGAGGTGCACAGCCTTCAAAGCTGCTGCCAAAGCACTTTGATTCTAATCTGACACTTACAGTGCAGAAGCTCGCAGTTCCAACACTGCACTCAACTTACTACAGAGATATGGCACGGCCTACAGCCGGCGTGCACTCTGTGCAAAATCAACTAGGTATGGCACTCACGGTGCATTCAATATACCGCCCCCCATTTTGCACACTTTTATTTTTTAGAGACGCCTTGATGCTATCTATCTAATTACTTTGTCCGAGGATATAGACCTACTGCAGAACTTTATCAGTAAAAGTATATAGCTAGCATTGGTTTGTCAGGTTGTGGTTGGATTCTATCCATATATCTTGTGATATAAGTACGTAAAAGTTTGGATCAGAGTTGCAATTTATTATATAGACTTTACAATATGTTGTATACACAACCATCACCAGGGACAAACTCAAACAATAGTGATATACCGCAGACGCAAACTATGGCCAATACAGCATACTACGACGCGGTATCTAAATGTATTAAATTGCCTATTGCATCAGAAGAAGATGAAGGGGGAAGAGGAGGAGTACGATCCATATTAGAAGGATCTATTATTGAATTGGATATACCATCCAACTTTCAATTGGGGAATCAAATGTTATTGGGGGAGATATATGAGATTGGTAAGTTATTGTAGTTTGTTTTGCAATTCTTCTCTATATGATATCTTCTTTGCAATGCAAATTTGCTCACAAGATATGCTCAACTTTTTATTCCTCTCTGTATCTCGTATGATATTATATGTACAACTTTTCTATGCAACTATGAAGTTATTATGGATGAGAATATGCAACCAATAGTAGTACACAATGAGAAATCAAACCCATCTTCTCCACAGCATAGACACTTGGAATCATCCGAAACTCAACCAACAACAAACAATAAACAACTCACAAGAGAAGTCCTACTACAAAAACAACGTGAATTACAACAATTACATTATCAACAAACACAAACATTACTAAATAAACATCAGAATGAAAAGATGCAATTGACTGAGTATCAACGTATGGGTAAATTAGACCCAAATAGCGCAAGCCAATTACTGTTGCAAATGGAGGAGACACATGATTTGGAATTAAAGAGATTGCAAGATGAACAGCAAGTTGAACAGAGTGAATTAATGGATTTGATATTTGATAGTGCTGCTGCTGTTACATCTGGGAGTGGTGGTGATAAGGAGAAGAAACAATCTCCTCCTCCACCCCAACCAAAACAGCAGAAGAATACAAAGGCTCTATGGAATAAGGCCGCAGTATCAGCCGTTGCTGCCAAAACAATGAGTAGTCAAAAGATTGATGATTATGATCATGTACAACACCAAGGAGAGGAGAAGGCGGAAGAACAATATGAACAACAGCCTGCTGTTAGTGATACAAATGAAACTTATGTGGCACCTTGGAATCGAAAGAAGGAAAGTGAGAAGAAGAAGAAGAAGATGGAAGGTGGTGAACAGCCAGATGTTAGTGAAACACCCGAAAGCTATGTTGCACCATGGAATCGAAAGAAGAAAGTTGAGACAACTCATCAGGCAGAGACTACTCCCCGAGTTACCAATTCATCTACAGATATGCCTGATAAGGTACCGCCTACATTACCCAATTTAGAATCACAGCAACCTACCATCACCAAGGCACCGCCTCTACCATCGGATAAACAACGGCGAGCAGAAGTTCAAGCAGTCATGAGAGATAAGACCCTTGATAAGGCAGAGAAGCAGAAGAAGTTGGCAGAGATTAAGGCCAAGTATGCCGCCCAATCAACACCTCAAGTGAAGAAGCAGTCTCTTACCGTCGATACCCAAGAACAAACTCCTGTCACAGCGGCTCAAAGTCGTTGGAAGAGAGGTGCCGCCTCGGCAGTGGCGGCAAAGGGTCTTACTAATAACTTCCAGGCAATGAAGAAGACAGAAGGTAGTACCACGCCTATTATAGTATTTATACGAAAACTCAAGCAGAATGATCCATCCCTGACAACAATCATACTTGACGGACGGAAAGATGTATCTGAAAATGAGTGGGTTGACTTGTTTGATGCAATAGAGGAGAATACATACTTAACTCATCTCTCTGTATCGGATTGTGGTTTGGATGATGATGTCACTACTCCGTTAGTCCTTGCCTTGGTGGAGAATGAAACAGTAACTCAATTAGATCTATCAAACAATCCAAAGTTAACCAACAGTACCGGCAAGTCATTACTGAAGATTCTAAAGCAGAGTAATCAGGTATTAAAGAAGTTGAACATAACTGGAACTACAATCTCTGACAAGACGAGCGACAAGGTACAAGAATGTCTAGATGACAGAGATGATATCAAGAAGCTTGAGAAGATACAAGCAGCACGACAACAAAAGATTAAGGAGCTGCTTGCCTTCTCTGCCTCGGATGATGTTAGTCCATCATCAGAACGGTTATCACAACGATTACTCGAGATTGAGAATGAAGGCGATGATGAAGACCGTGAGTTTGCCAAGAGTATCAATACAAAATCAACCAACTCCTCAGGTGAGGACAGTAATACCACTGCTACTAAGACAGGGAAGAAGAAGCCAAGGAGAAGAAGATTAACATTGGAGAAGACCAACTCATCAAAGAGTATGAACAGTACTGGCAGTGGTAATAGTAGAAGTAGTACTCCCACACAACATAGTTTAAAGTCAGCTGTACGGGCAACAACAATGGCAAGACAAATGGCCAATATGGGTGGAGAGATTACCAATGTTGGTTTGAATATAGAACAAGTGAAACAAACCCGTAAAATGAGAGGAGAGTGTGAAGATTGTGGACAAAAGTGTTTTAATAAGACAATGTTCAAGACTATTCCATTAACTATAACAGGCAAGGTTGAGGATGGGCGGTGTTTACGTTGTACAACCTAACATATAAACAAATAATATGTTACTAATCAAGTTGATGCACATCCTCGTCTCTCCCTCTGTTCTAGGTACCATAGAGTTCTAGATCTGATTTCAAGGATGCCTTTGAGCGGCAGCTGCTTTATCCCTCATATCACTCTTCATTTCTTTTTGCCGCTCATGATATGCTCGTAAAGTATTGGCATATTCATCTTTTGTAATAACCCCTTTCATAAAGCCTTCCTTAATAATATCCAGAGATCTCTTGTCTCCAGCCCTTGCTGCAAGTAAGAAGTGCTTCATTGCACGACGGTGATTGTTGTTAGTCCTGTACTCTTCACGGCCTAGATTATACCTTGCATCTAAATCCCCCATCATTGCTGCTAGCTCCCAGTAGTAAATAGCCTTCTTCATATCCACTTCTAAATCATGTCGTCCACTGGCATGTGAGTTTCCCAGGTTAAAATAGGCCTCAGCACAACCAAGCTCCCCTGCCTTGAGTAACAACTCATTAGCCTTATCCATATCCCGTGACAAACCAGCAATACCGCGTAAATACAATCCTGAAAGCATATAGAATGCATCTGCATTGCCTGTTTCAATTAGTTTCTCTGTTCTTTTGAGATTCTCTTCAATAGTAGTTGTCCTTGGAGTTCTACAAAATGCACATAAATCTTTTCCTCCTTCACTCATCTCCATTGCATAAACACAACCATCGCAGATTTTCATCCCACAGCATGAATTAAACGATATCATCTCAGTCCTCGGTAGGACGAGGAAGCATATTGGGCATTCTTCCCGAGGTGGATTATCTTTGAATAATGCTTCTTCATATAACTCAGCCACTCTTCTTTCACACTTTTTCTTATGCTTCGATCGATGCTTCTTTTTACATGCCGCGTTGCAATACTTTACCTCCTTACATTTATTGCATGTATTCATATCATCACTGTTTCCTTCCGTTCCACAACTAGCACATGCAGACATTTCATCTAGTATAGAAGCACTCTCGATACCCTCGGTATTATATTGCTCACATGATGTGCACTCATTTTTGCTAGACGTCATGTCTCCGCTCCCACCACACTGCTGGCCGTTATCACCACCACAACAGTTGGAACTCATATCTAGTAGACCTTAATTGTTTTTAAGTTATAATAATATACAGACTTTGCCTCTCTGTTTCTGTTTAGATCTCAAGTAGTCATGCATGATTGACTTAATGTAATTTGGACATGCATCTCACTACTCGATTCCCATATGTAGAAGACGGCTCTGTAATCCCTGTAATATTGCACGTTGAAAATCCTGTTCCATTTCCATAGCATCATGCTTACCCGTAGCGGCAAGTAAAGCATCTAATTCTGGTATATGATGATCTTCTAATGATGTTTGCTCATCAATCTCTGTCTCGTTGATATTGTTATCACTGAATAAACTATCTATGCCACTAGTCGACGATGATACTAATAAAGGTCCAGGATATTCTATTAACTGTTTGATACATGATGTTGCCCAGGATATAGCCCGTTCATCAAATTCTAGTGACGAATCAGATATATCTTCTTTTGGCTGAGCACTTTGCTTCTTATTCATTTCGTCATCAGCTTTCATCTCCGTCTTCTGCTTCTTTTGCTGTATCTTCTTTGCCCTCTTCTGATCTTTATATTGTGCTACTCTTACAAAGTATGGTTCAGCAAATTCAACAATCACTGCAAGCAATAGCTGCGTTAATTTGTGTCTTTGTTTTCTACTTATTTCTTTTTTTGCATATGATGTGTCATTATTTTGATGTTGTTGATTTGTAGGAGGAGGCTGTTGTGAGTAACATTCCATTAGTATACGATTTACCAAGTTGGGTATCATATGCAGCTGTTCATCGTCGTCATTTGTATTCTTCTCTGTATCCGATTGCTGTTGTTCGGTGTTAGTAGGTTGAGATGTGGAAATTATACCATTGTAAATCTTCTCGATATCTCTCTCGGAAACTAAATACTCGAGAGCCTTCTGTAGATCAACTATCTCTGATATATCTTCTTCGTCACTATCACTACTATCATCACTGCTACTATCATCTTGCATATTATCACAGTCGTTACTGCTACCATTGCTGGCATCTCTATCTTCTCTCATCACAGAGCTCAATAATTGAGATAATTTTTGTGTGTCATTGCAAATGTTAGCTGACTTCACACTCGTATCGCCGCCGCCCAATACTTCACCACCGCTACCACTACTGTTTGTAGCATTCAGACCCTCCATCGAGTGCTTTCCACTGCTATTTGAGCTACTAGTAATCAACTTATTTATCCTTTCTATGCACTCTCATAAAATCTTGGAGGTGAGTTCTTAGATTATGAGCTATCGTAGTACTCATGAATCGACCTCAACCACTACTTGATATTTGATATCACGATATTTGACGATATACTGGTAACAATTGCTTTCATATTGAAGATAGAGCCGACTGATTACATAATATATAACTCTTTGTTGACGGTCTTTCCATTGTTGGCAGTCTCGCGTCGATAGTAGTAGTAGAAGCCTGAGAAATTATAAAGTTGAGTGGTGCATATCTGCAATTTATTTAAGTAACTAGCGGTAGTTAATACTCTGTTGTTATTATACCAGCATTTATAGTTATTAGATCAAAAGAAGTGTTATACCAATTAGTAGTAATAGTCTCGTATCGTTGGTATCAATATATTAGAAGATATACATACATCAAAAAAGTACACATCATATGCACCAAAGTTAAATTATGGAATCATCATCAGCCCCTAATATCTGTGCCAATTGTGGCAAGGGTGAAGAGGAAAGTGATAATCTAAAGAAGTGCAGTGCATGTCTATCGGTAAAGTATTGCAGTAGGGAGTGTCAAGCAGCTCACCGCCCTCAACACAAGAGGGAATGTAAAAAACGTGCTGTTGAGCTACATGAAGAGGCTCTTTTCAAAGAGGTAGAGCTGGAGGATTGTCCAATTTGTATGTTACCCCTGTCATTTGACACCGGAACAGCAACTTTTGAATCATGCTGTGGGAAGCGTATCTGTAGTGGTTGCATTTATGCCATGTATGAGAGTGATGGGACAGATTTATGTGCATTCTGTCGGACGCCAGGAGCAACTTCCGAGGAAGAGGAAATGAAAAGATTGAAGAAACTGATGGATAAAGGAAATGCCAGGGCATTTCATCAACTTGCTGGGGCATATGCTCAAGGGATCTACGGCATGCCACAAGATCGGCAAAGGGCAAATGAGCTATATCTCAAGGCAGGAGAGCTAGGATGTACTTCGGCATATTACAACTTGGGGAATTCCTATCTTGAAGGAAATGGTGTGGACGTTGATACGAAGAAGGCTATACACTTCTATGAGCTTGCAGCTATGGGTGGGAACGTAATAGCAAGGCATAATGTTGGTTGTTTGGAGATGAAGGCTGACAATTATATCAGGGCAATGAAACACTTCATATTAGCTGCAAGGGCTGGGTACAAGGATGCTTTAGATAGAGTCAAGGGAGGCTTCATGACCGGTTTTGTGACAAAAGATGAATATGCAAACACTCTACGTGCACACCAAAAGGCACAGGATGATATGAGGAGCGATATGAGAGACAAATTTGATACGCTGAAAGAATCCAACTCGGCTTGGAGTAGATAGAGAAGTAGAAATACAGAAGTAAAAGCCTCTCTCATATCATATCTTACGGATGCATTGGAAAAAGTAGTTATTGTACCCTGCCTCGCTCGCTCAGTCGTCGTGCGTGACGCTCGCTCGCTCGCTTTGTCCGAAGGATACCGGGGTAGGATACCGTCGCACTCTCATAAAAAAATGAAATGACGCAGACAATGATGATTGACAACAACATGATGAAACAACTCCAAATAACTTGCATAGCGGACAATACCTATAGATCGACCGGATAGTATCATAGAAAAGCTAGAGATAGACGGCCACTTTTCTAGAACTTTGAGAGGCGGACCCAGATGATATAAAACAAATAATATCAAATCATGTCAAATATTGAACAACATGAGCAATCGTTGCAACAACAACAATCATCAGCAGTAGTACAGCAAAGGCCAGCACATCCATTCGTCGAAGCATCATGTATATCTAAGCTATTGTTCATATGGCCATATCATTTAATGTCTGGCAAGAACAAAGTTCGGCCTGTAGATAATGATACCAACAACACAGATATCAATGATAGAAGAAAGAATGAACAACGAGCAGCAATAGAAGAATGCGATCTACCCCAGGTCTTACCAGCCGATTCTTCAGAACAAAATCTAAATAACTTTACAGAATTATGGAATACCGAACAATCACGAGCTGCTACTGCAAAGGCAAACTATTTTGCATCTCTACAATCTACTAACAACTCTACTACCAACTCAAGAAGAAGGAAGAAGAAACGAATGCCAAAAAATTGTAAACCAAGTTTACATCGTGCAATAATTAAAGATTTCTTATCAACAATGTGGTATGTCCAGCCTTTCATGTTGTTATCTTCAACTGCCAAGTTAGTGCAAGCATTAGCTTTGGGATATCTTCTCCAATCATTTGAAACTCCCTCTTCTACTTCCACTGCAACTACTTCAGACACTTCAACAACATCAACAGAGAACAAAGAAGGATACATCTGGGCAACAATATTAGTATTATCAGGATTAATTGTATTATTAGAACATCATCATGTCTTCTTCTGGACATGGCGTAAGGGTATGCAATATCGTATTAGTTGTGTGGCGGCTATATATGATAAAAGTTTAAAATTAAATAGTATGGTTGCTACTGAACAAGTGGGTGTTGGGAAGGGTAAGGAGGGTTTGTTGGATAAGAAGAAAGGTACGTCAACAAGTGGTAGTAGTAGTAATGGTGCAAGTTCAGGAAGAGTGGTGAATATTGCAACAAATGATGTAGAACGTTTTCTCTTGGCAACATTATTCGCGTCGTACATCTTCTGGGCACCAATCCAATCTATAGCAATCTTAGGATTGGGATGGTATGTTATTGGTTGGTCATTTGCAGCTGGATTTGGACTGTTAGTATTCTTGTTTGTTCCATTACAGTTATGGTTATCTAAAAAGTTTGCTTTTATGAGAAGTAAGATTGCTGCCATTACAGATGAACGTGTTACATTGGTTAGTCAGGCTATATCGGGAGTGCGAGTTATGAAAATGAGTGGATGGGAAGATAACTTTGAAGCACGTATTGCAACTGTCCGCAAAAAGGAATGTGATCAAATTGAAAAAGTGAATACCTATCGAGTATTGAATGAGGCAATCTTCTTTGTATGTAATGTTACCACATCTGTCATTATATTCATTATACATGTAGCAGCTGGAGGCGAATTAACACCACGGAATGTTTATACAACAATGGTATTAATCAATGTGGCACAGATGGAGATTACTAAACATTTATCATTGGCAGTCATGGGTGTAAGTGAATGTTGGGTGAGTATATCAAGGATACAACGATTCCTTGAAACTCCTGAATTAGATGAAAGGCATGAGTTGCCATTGTTAAAGGATGATAATGGAGATGCAGCTATAATTGCATCGAATGTCACGGCATATTGGAATGGTACTGGTAGAAGAAAGAGAAGTTTGTCTGATGCAAATGACGATGACGAAGATAACAAAATTGACATGGTTGGGTTGATACTTGCACTTGATAATGTTAATTTAGAGTTTGATATGGGCACGTTGACCTGTGTGATTGGTGCCGTGGGTTCGGGTAAGAGTGCCTTGATATCAATGCTAGCGGGAGAACTACCAATATCAACTGGAAGTTTAAGGAAAAGAGACAATTCTTCAGTATCATATGCACCTCAAGATCCGTGGATAATGGACGGAACTGTCAAGGAGAACATACTACTCGGATATGATTACAATGAAGAGTTTTATACTACAATTATCAATGCTTGTGGATTGAATGTCGACTTGAGTCAACTACCGTCAGGAGAGAGTACCATTGTTGGTGATAGAGGAGTGCAATTAAGTGGCGGTCAAAGAGCCAGAATTGCATTAGCTCGAGCATTCTATAGAGATGCCGATGTGATATTGTTAGATGATCCTCTCTCGGCTGTTGATAGTCGTGTTGGTAGACTGCTGTTCTATTCGGCAATATTGGAATTGGGTGTGAATAGAGGAAAGTGTGTTATACTCGTTACTCACCAGCATCAGTTCATTGCTCAATCCAGATGTGTTATGATGAGTGAGGGTAAAGTAGCTTGCGTTGGTACATATCAAGAGTGTGTTGATGCTTCTAATGGCAAGTTGACCTTTGCTACCCAAAATCAATCATCAGAGGACCTAACAAAGCTTGATGGTGATGTGCTTCCACAGAAGAAACAGAGTAAAGAGAATGTGGTGGAAAGTAGTATAGTCAGTAATGATATCGTCAAGGATGACAAGTCAAAAGAAGAAGTTACTACGGCCACCAATTCAGATGATCATAAGGAAACAAGCCAGGTTGGTGAGGTGAAACGAGATACATTCCTCAACTATGCAAGAGCTATGCCAGGAGGGATTAAAAGTGCTATTCTCATGGTGAGTTAGTCCATCCATATCTTAGGAACCGTGTTAGATTCATTTTGTGCACAAGATGTGTCTCTTTTCATTTTGCTAACATTTAACTTTGTTCTTTCCCTCTGTAGATGGTGCTTTTCACAGCAACTCAAGGAGCAGTATTAGCATGCATAGCGGCAGTTGGCAAGTGGTCAGAGGTACCTGCAGAAGATCAATGGTCAGGCAACATTATTGGTATAGTATGTGGACTAGTAGCTGTGGTTATCGTACTGGCGGTAACGTGAGTAGATACTTCAACTTTTACTTTTATGTTGCATATGAATAGGAATCACCATCTCACTTGTGTTTGCTTCTGCATTTTAGCCGTGCTTTCATGAGCTTTCATCTAATGATTCAGGCATCAAAGAAGCTTCATGATGACATGACACATGCTGTGTTGAGGTCGAAGATCGTCTTTTTTGATACGAACCCAATGGGCAGAATACTGAATCGATTCTCATCAGATGTGGGGTCTAATGATGACCAGCTTCCAACGACCTTCTTTGACTTTCTTGTGATTGCATTTCTAGTACTCGGAGCACTGGTTTCAGCCATTACTGTACTGCCTGTTACGCTCGTCTTCGTGCCTCCACTGATATGGTACTTTCTTCGTGTCAGAAGGGTATTTCTTACCACCTCACGTGAGTTGAAGAGACTGGAGGGCCTTGCTAGATCTCCAATCTTTGCGATGCTGAGTGAATCTCTAAGTGGTATATCCGTAATACGAGCAAACAATGCAATCGAGTACTTTCAAAAGAAGTTTCGTACCGTGCACGATGCACATGGTCGTGCCTTCTTTGCTTATATAGCCTGCTCGAGATGGCTAGGATTTCGAATGGATGGTCTGATGTTTCTGTTCCTTACAATAGCAAGCTTTGCCTCGGTAGTTGTTTATCAACAAGCTTGGTTTGCAATCGATCCAGGTATATTAGGCTTGGCCATATCAATGCTAATTCAATTGTCAGGCCTCTTCCAGTGGTGCATAAGACAATCAGCAGAAGTAGTAAACATGATGGTTGCTGTGGAGAGAGTGATTGGATATCGGGATCTGCCCTCCGAGGCAGCACTCAACAATGATTATGACAAGGAGATAGAGAATGACTGGCCTGCAAAAGGTGCTATTGATGTAAACAATCTCTCTGTTCGGTACAGACCAGGTCTGCCTTTGTCTTTACGCGGATTGACGTTTCAAGTCAGTGGGGGGAGTCGGATAGGAGTAGTGGGAAGAACTGGGTGAGTAGTGATTAGATCTATGGACTTGTATAGTTGCTACCCAAGCATTGTAACTGACTCCTACTTTCCTCTCATCTCATATAGTGGCGGTAAATCAACACTAGTACAATCACTGCTGAGACTATTAGAAGCTGAGGGTGGTCAAATCACAATAGATGGTGTCGATATATCCAAGTTGGGACTCCACAAACTTCGAACATGTATATCTGTGATACCCCAGTCTCCAGTACTTTATGGTGGAGTGTCAATACGAGAAAATCTAGACCCATTCAATCATCATGATGATGAGCAAATAAGTTCTGCTCTGTTGGATGTTCATATGCTCGAGGCTATTAGATCATTATCTCATGGATTAGACACAACTGTGGCCGAGGGTGGACTTAACTTTAGTGTGGGACAGCGTCAGCTTCTATGCTTGGCGAGAGCTATCCTTCGAAGGAACAAGATACTCGTTTTGGACGAACCAACAGCAAATGTCGACTCACGAACTGACAAGCTATTGCAAGAGGCAGTATCGAAGAGTTTTCAAGGCGCGACAATCTTAGCTGTTGCCCATCGATTAGACACGGTCATCGACTTTGATAAGATTCTAGTACTTGGATCAGGAGGTTTATTAGAGTATGGGTCTCCTCATGAGCTGATTAGCCAAGAAGGTGCCTTTTGTAGTATGATTAATGACACAGGTGAGGAAATGGCTGCGTTATTGAAAGAGAGAGCGAAGAGTAATATCTAATTAAGTTACTCTTTTGGCATTGGTAAGATTAGTATAAGATTAGTATGCAACATGAAGTTGAATGAATGATATGTAGCACATGATACTATAGAAGATGCCTGATGGAATTCTTTCACTCTGGCAGCCCCACCTCACAACTACACCAGTCGTCAGTCTCACGACCGACGAAAGACAACATGAACACTCTCATAAAAAGGATACCCATTTGTCATTGCTTGAATTTGATTGGCATGCTAGTTATTAGATTAGCTCATAGTAGTTGCAAAAGGTCACAATCTGCAGACAATACCACTTTATATTGTTTACAAAACAGCCCTACTAAAGAGGGGGTGTATCGAATGAACTGATGATATACTTATACTATAATATGAGAGTGGACACAAATTAATGACATAAAGTTTTTCATAATCAATACGATAATGGAGAATTACCAACAAGAAATCGAGCATCTTGTGAATAACAATAACAATGAAGGATTACCAAAAAGGAAACGAATTTCTTCTTCGCAGATGATGTGTAAATATTGCAAGTATCCGGCAATTGCAATATTGCTCAGCGGCATCATGTATTCTCTCTTTGCAATAGGAATGTATGTAGGAGTTGTGATAAGTGATTATACCAGCATACTTCTTATAAATCATCGACGTAATGGAAGAACAAAGTATGGATATCTTCATCCAACACCGCCATATAAACCTGTCATTCGAACATCACATACATGCAACATAACCTCAATAAAAAATAATGAAACAATATATGAAGTAGTACACCTTCCGGTAGCCACACCCCATTTGATATTGATCGGTGCCCAAAAGAGTGGAACTTCTTCATTTCAAAGTATGATTGATAAACGGCTTAATGTCATTACTCCACTATCTGTGAATAAGTTCGAGCCCCATTTCTTCGATTTTAGAGTATTGCGTGTTCTCAAGAAGTATAAGTATAAAGATCATACAACATTAGAATATAAAAGTAAAGTATGTGAAAAGAGGAAGCAATATACTGAATACTTTAATATAACAAAGATTATATCAAATAATGAAAGTGTGGCAATAGAAAAGACTCCAAGTTACATCTTATATTCAAATTTACCTTGGATGATTGATGAGGTTTGTCCATGGGCGAAGATTGCTGTGATATTGAGATCACCCGTGGATAGAGCTTGTGAGTTTTGCTTTTGTATGCATGCATTCTTTTCATTACATATCTTATGGACAACTGTCTCCTTTTGATACCAATAGGGAGTGGATATCGGATGAGCTTGAGTAGGGGAAAGAAGAAGAATGCTGACTTTTCAACTCTTGTCAAAGAAGAGATTGATGAGTTCATAAAGTATGGATTACTGAACAACTCGACACAGTCTTTAGATGACTTTGAGGCTAGTTTGAACCACACAGCAAATGCTACTCTTGAAGATGAGGTTGCTTCTCCATTTGTCTTTCCAGCCAATATGACACTAGATACTTATGCTCAACTCGTTTACAATTATGATGGTAAGAGAGGTGGACTTCTATTTCGTGGACTTTATGCACCACTTTTGATACCCTGGGTGCAGCAGTTTGCCGCTGACGATAGATTGATGATTCTTCGTTTCAGTGATCTACACTCGAAACCAAATGAGACTGTTAACAAAGTTCTTGGCTTTGCCGGTGTGAATGATACATCTATAGACGAAGATTATATTATACCAAAACGAATACGGAAGAATCCTGATATGAAAGGGAAGGATATATCTCTTGATCCGACCTTACGACTCTATCTGAATCTATTGTACCGACCAATCAACAAATTACTAGCCGAGCTTCTTGGAGATGATTGGCAGGGAGTTTGGGCATAGCTTTAAGTACGTTCAATGAACCACATAGTCGTAGCTAGTGGATGGGCAGGGGATGTGTGACAGAGCGGAGCGAAGAGAAACTGAAAGAGTTGTTCGTTTCGTGTGTCCGGCCGGAGCCGGAGGATTACATTGATAAGACTACTAGATGACTCACAACGCCAACAAACTCTTCCGATCAAATAAACATATCTGCAATTGCTATTATTTGTGACTGTGAACCAAAAACTAAGATTGATACGATAAAGCATTTTAGTAGCTTGTGTAAGTGTAAGAAAGGCCGCGACTCACTTAGAGAACAAACTATTACAGACTATTGGGATACTACTAATCCTTTCATGCTAAGGTTGTGAGTTAGTAGTGATGATTGATTGAGTTAAGTTGAAACATAAAGTGTAGATGAGTGATTTACTTAACTATCTTAGATCTAGTATCCTTATTTCTTCTCAAAAGCAACACATACAACGTGGGCTCGAAAGTTGTGAATCTCATTCACAGCTTGAGGCCACACTGTATTGGGTAGGTATTGCAAACGGATACCCAATTACACCAATATAAAGACGTAAAGTCTTCAAATCGTGAGCCTAAACTTTAACCACATAAGTTTAGGATTTGGATACTCTGCTGTGGTGATGAAAAACGATGAACGTCATCGGTTTTCACGACCAGAGCTTGTGCATATAGGTTGCAAGTCATTATATATCCACCAATACTAACACTCTTGTTCTGCTGGAGCTCTATCAGGCACCTTGAGAGACTGTACAAAAGTCCCAATATATGTCAGACTTTTGTAGAATCTCCAATAGCCGTCCTCAGTTGCTGTTCCACCACAGGTGTGGACTAGCAACTGAGTCGATTCACTAGCCGCTAAACAATGATCTAACCCGAAAAGTCAAACGCGGCACCACCATTATTCCCATCATCCATCCCAGTAGGAGCCGAGAAGGCAAACTGACCATCGGCCATTTCGGGGGCAATATTGGCCATCTCTTCCTCTTCATCCACTCCGAAGAATGTTTCAAGAATCTTGATACACTTTTCGTAAATATCATTATTCGAATGTTGCTGGAGTTCTTCAATCTTGTTTAGACCCTCAGCCTCGGCGACGTATGTGCTCATTTGATTATGTGAGCCTGTGGCAAGGGCGTCATCTTCACCAACCTTGAGGATCTATTGTTTGGGACGTGGAGGTAGGAACAATGTGTTAGCAAGGGTGCAAGGCAATACCACACACAACAAAAAACAAAACATAAAACTTACATTCTCCAACCCCTCCAAGGCAATAGTAACAATCTTAACATCATTCACGGTCAACAAATCACACAACGGACGGATACAACCCTGCTGTACCAAAAACTTAATCTGCTGTGGACTACCACCACTAGTAGCATTCGATATAGCCCACGCAGCCTCCTTACGAATATCAAACTCGGCATTACTTAATAATTGAATTAATGGGGGGATGATATTATTATCAATAACTGCCTGAATTTGATCCTTATTACCTGCGGTAATGTTGGAAATTGTCCAACATGCCTCTTTACGAATACCCTTCTTGGGACTTGATAATAATGCCAACAAACACGGTAAGGCATTATTATTAATAATGAATTGTGTTTGTAAATCATCTCCGGTAACAATATTCCCAACTGTACGTAACGCGGGAGTCTGCACCGCTGGACTTGGATTTAATAACAATTCGACTAATCGACGACATACGCCCGCCTCGATGACAGCCTGAATCTTCTCATTGGGACCATCACTTAAATAACTTAATGCCCAACATGAGTCAGTTAATACCTCCTCATCTGGACTAAAGATTAATTGACTTAACGTGGATAATGAACTCCTAACGAGATTAAAATCCGGCTGGGGCTTACCACGACAGAAGTTCGACAATGTCCACGTCGCATTACGTAACATACTCAACTTTGATCCCTGATGTAACTGTTGTAATAATGGTTGCATAGCACCAGCCTGCAGTACCAAATCACGACAGGGCGGGGAATCACCGGCAATATTACCCAATGCCCATACGGCCTGTTCACGTACATCATCATTCGGACTTGATAATAGACGAACAAAGATGGGTACGGCACCTACCTCCATGACAACCTTGGTATGATCACTGGTACCACTGGCAATATTCGTTAATGCCCACGCGGCCTCGAATTGTAATGCTGGATTATCTTCACGTGATAGAAATTCAACGAATCGTGGTACGACACCTGAATCGATTACTTGTTGAATTGGTGGATTCTTTTCAATGGAAAGTAAACGACGGAACTGGGTGGTGCAGGATGTTTGAATTGATGGATCGTTACCCATTACACCTTGGACCATTTGGGGTAGATTTTCCAGTTTATTGCCCGCGGCACCCATTGATGTGTCCATACCACCGGCTACGGCACCTTTGATATTAAGTGGGAATTAGTTTAATAGGTGAAATTGTTAATTAGTTAAATTGGGTAGAGGGGGATAGAGGGAAGGGTGTATATTGATGAGACACTGCTAAAATAATCACAAGAAAATCCACAACCCAATAAAAACTACAAACCTACCATAACCTCCCGGAGCAACACCACCAGCAGCTAACATACTAGCGGCAGCTAACGCGGCGGGAGTATCCATCGAACTACCGGCACCACCTCCTGGGGGCATTTGACGTCGCTTGGCTAATCGAACATCCTTTTTAGTTTTACGAATTTGGAGTGTAGTTTCCTCACGACGACGTCTTCCTTCATCGACGTCGATTGACTTTTTGAAGCCTTTTTTACGCTGTTAAATATTGGTATTTATTTATGTTATTTAGGGGTATATAGGAGGGTAAGGGGGTTAGATTATTGAGGGGCGTGTTTGCAAGAAAGCAATGCTAATAAACTCAAAGTATTGCGGGTATGTGTTTTTCTACTCGCCACCGCCACCGAATTTTATACAACCAACGCCATAATATTAAACAATAAATAATGAGTAGTATACGTACCTCTTCCTCTTTGTTCAGCATCTTTGATTGTGGTATTAATAGGAGGAGAAAGCGGCACCACCACAAATTAGTACAATGTACTGAAAAGTTGTTGCGTGATTCGTATCAGAAAGTACGGAAAAATATTACACTTGTAATGAAGGGGGACTCGAAACGTTTCTTCGCCAGTCAAGGAAGAAGAGATAAAAAAGATGAGGAGCAAAGTATACTTGTTTGGATAAAAGGAGCAGGGATTGTAGAGGAGTTATTAGTGATGTTAATTAGTAGTATTGTTAGTCTTCTTTGTTGGTATCCAATCACTTCTCGTGCACAGTATCAGTAGGTACACAAGATTCAAGATATAAGATATACACAAAAAAATATGAGTACTAATACTGCCATCAATAGTGTAATGAAGGGTATTGATAATGTAGATATATCAAATAATAGTAATAATGATGATACATCAGAAGAAGTACTACAAAAAACATGTGCCGCATGTGGCAAACAAGGTACTAATCTAAACATATGCAACAAATGTAAATCAGTGACGTATTGCAATGCAGCGTGTAAAAAGAAACACCGTAAAAAGCATAAGAAGGCATGTGAGAAACGAGTGGCTGAACTACACGAAGAACAGTTATTCAAGGATGTAGAACCTGACGAGTGTCCACTTTGTTTTCAGCCCATGCCATTCGAGGCTGAAGCAACAACATTCAAATCCTGTTGTGGAAAAGTTATATGTAATGGTTGTCTTTATGGGGTGAATGAAGAAGCTTTTAAGAGAGGGAAGATACAACTTTGTGCATACTGTCGGTCGCCGCCAGAATCAACAATGAAAGAGGAAAACAAGCGAATAAAGAAGCTATTGGATGCAGATAATGCCATGGCATGTTATACATATGGAGTTTATTTTAGTAAAGGTCAACATGGCATGAGACAAAATTGGGCAAAGGCTAATGAGTTATATCTAAAGGCAGGAGAACTTGGATGGGCAAGAGGATATTATAATCTAGGATATTCATATAACCAGGGATATGGTGTAGAAATAGACCAGAAGAAGGCTAGATATTACTGGGAACTTGCGGCTATGAATGGTCACACAAGTGCAAGGCATAACCTCGGTTGTTTGGAGAAGAGTGATTGCAATTATGATCGATCATTGAAACACTTCATCATATCTGCAAAGGCTGGAAATGAGATCTCATTGGATCAAGTTGAGCGAGGGGTTATGGATGGGTTTCTTGCTAAAGATGTATATGCAAGTACGTTACGGGCATACCATGAGAGACGAAAAGAAATGACAAGTGTCATGCGAGACAAAGCAAAGGAGATAGGATATGGGCAAATAGGGAGATAATGGGGATAGCATTTTGATAATGTATTAGTAAAGGTATTACTACTAAGGCCCGTATACTTCAGCAGCTCTATCCCTCGCAACACTCTTCATTTCATCTAACCGCTGTTGATGCGCTCGAAGAGTACTTGCGTATTCATCTTTTGTCACAATTTTATCCATATACGCTAACTTAACATTGTGTAAAGATTCCTTACCCCCCGATTTAGCTGCAATAATGTAGTGCTTCATTGCTCGTTCGTAATTGCCTGCGTTTCGTTCTACTGTACCAATATTATGCCTGGCGTTAACATTTCCCTTTATAGCAGCTAATTCCCAGTAGTACTTAGCTTTCATCTTGTCTATTTCTACGCCCCTTCCAGAGAGATAGTTGTTGCCCAAGTTGTTGTATGCATCTGAATACCCAAGCTCCCCAGCCTTGAGTAATAACTCATTCGCCTTTCGATAATCTTGTGATAAACCATGTTGACCTAGAGTATAATATCCCGCAAAACAGTTAAATGCCTCACCATCGCCTTTATCCATCAGTTTCTGAACTCTTTTTATTGTTTCCTTGTCTGTTTTTGCTTCTGGCGTTCTACAGAATGCACATAAATCTTTCCCTTCACTCATCGCCATTGCATATTCACATCCATCACAAATTCGCTTCCCACAGCATGTCTCGAACATTGTTAATCTTGTATGTGGCATTGTTAGTAAACAGATTGGACACTCTTCAGGCGGTGGAGGGTCTTTGAATAACTGTTCGTCGTGTAGTTCAGCCACTCGTCTTTCACATGCCTTTTTGTGTTTTGTTCTGTGCTTCTTTTTGCATGCCGCATTGCAATATTTCACCTCCTTACACTTGTTACATGTGTTCATATCATCACTATTATCCACCTTACCACAATTGGCGCATGTAGACGTACTATGCAATATCGATAGACTATTAATACCCTCGGAAATGTTATCGACATTATTTTGCTCACATGATGTGCACTCTTTTTTGCTCATCATTTCTTCGGGGCTACTACCGCCACCGCCATCACCACAGAGCTGGTTATCATTATTATCTCCGATATTGCTGCTCATATTCTAACCCTAATGTATCACGCGGTATTGTTAACAAATTGATATCAAGTTGGTATTTATGTGAAAAATTATGAGAGTATAAGTTTTGCGTGTAGTTACTTTCAATACGACGGCCACACTTTCACTACTGCCAACGCCGCGCCGCACTACTAACACTACTAATAATGAGTATTTCTGCAAGCTATCTCTCCTCTTCTTCAATGCCCTTGCTGCCGCCACCATGAAGCACAACTAACAGCTTTTTGAATAGAAGGGCAAAGGGCGTTCTAAAGGGCACCCAACACTTAACCTCAAAATAAATCAACAAAACAAAATGCTTATTGTTTGTTGGCGTTATATAAAGGAGCAGGGATTGTAGACAAACGACGTTATTAGAGTTGTTAATAAGTAGTAGTATTATTAGTCTTCTTTGTCGGTATCCAAACACTTACTCGAGAATATAAGAATAAGTCGAAAGTACATACACAAGATATGCAAAAATAAATGAGCTCTGATACTGCCATTACTATAACGAAGGGTATTGATAAGGTGGATATAGATACATCATCTGATAATAAATCTGATGAAGTATTACAACAAACGTGTGCCGAATGTGGTAAGCAAGGTACTAATCTAAACATGTGCAACAAGTGCAAATCAGTGACGTATTGTAATGCAGCATGTAAAAAGAAACACCGTAAAAAGCATAAGAAGGCATGTGAGAGAAGGGTAGCCGAGTTGCATGATGAGGCGCTATTCAAAGATATAGAACCTGAAGAGTGCCCTATTTGCTTTCTATCTATGCCGATTGAGACCGATGCAACAACTTTCAAATCATGTTGTGGAAAAGTTATATGCAATGGTTGCATGAATGCAGTGAATCAAGATTTTCACAGTAGAGGGAAGACACCACTTTGTGCATACTGTCGGTCGCCGCCAGAATCAACAATGAAAGAGGAAAACAAGAGAATAAAGAAGCTATTGGATTCAGATAATGCCACGGCATGTTATACATACGGGCTTTATTATAGTCAAGGTGAACATGGATTGCCACAAAACTGGCCAAAGGCTAATGAGTTGTGGTTAAAAGCTGGGGAATATGGACACCCGAGCGGTTACTACAACTTAGGGCACTCATATAGAGATGGCACAGGTGTAGAAGTTGATACGAAAAAAGCATGCCACTACTTTGAGCTTGCTGCTATAAATGGACACGTAAATGTCAGGTATATTCTTGCTACTTTGGAGGGACAGAAAGGTGAAGGACATCGAGCATTGAATCACTTGATGATCGGAGCAAAAGCCGGGCATGAGAACTGTTTAGGTAAAGTCAAGCAAATGTTTATGAGAGGTTTTATTGAAAAAGCCGAATATGAAAATACCATACGAGCCTGCCATGATCGACGAACAGAAATGAAGAGTGAAGCGAGGGATAAAGCAAAGGAGATGGGATATGGACAGAATAATTAGATAGAGATTGTTGATAATATAATAGGTCTTTTCTACATTGGGGGCATAATATCCCATTTTAGTAAAGGTTTCAGACGAAAAGCTGGGGGTAACTTTATCGACTAAACAAATCATAACTGTCCATCATTCTTCATCTTAGTAACAAACTTCCAATAACTGTCACTACCCTCCCATTCCCTGGCTTGTTTATAAAATTCTGCAGCTTCATCCCTTGCATCACTCTTCATCTCTTTTTGCCGCTCATGGTAGGCACGTAAAGTCATTGCATATTCATCCTTTGTAACAACCCCATTCTTAAATCCTGTTGTAACAGTGTCCAACGACTCTTTATGCCCAGCCTTTGCTGCAATTATGAAGTGTTTCATTCCTCGGCTATATCGATATGCTCTTACCGATGGAGATTGACTGTTTTCCCCAATACAAAGCTCATTGCAACCGAGAATATGTCTTGCCCGTACATTCCCTTTTATTGCTGCAAGTTCCCAGTAATAGACAGCTTTCTCCATATCCCTTTCTACACCTTGGCCATTGTTATATAAATTGCCCAAGTTAAAATGTGCAGCGGCACACCCGAGCTCGCCTCCTTTCAAAAATAACTCACAAGCCTTTTGATAGTCTTGTGGCAATCCCAGCCCCTTTGTCACGGAACCCTGATTCCGTCCTTCAGCATATTTACATCCAAGTGTGTAGAACGCCTCAGCATTTCCATTGTCCATTAATTTCTTTAATCGTATGATGCTCTCTTCATTAGACAATGTTGGTGGTGACCTACAGAATGCACATAATACAACTTTTTTCTTATGTCTGTTGCACACTCTATTTTCATGATCACATCCAGAGCATATACGTTTACCGCAACAGTACTGAAAAGTAAACAGATCTCTTCCATCTTGTAAGAGGAGGAAGCAAATTGGACACTCTTCACGAGGCTGATGATCTTTGAATAATTGTTCATCATATAACTCGGCAACTCTTCTCTCACATGCCTTTTTATGTTTCGATCGGTGTTTCTTTTTGCATGCCGCGTTGCAATACTTTACCTCCTTACACTTGTTGCATGTGTTCATATCATCACTATTACCCTCTTTACCGCATGCAGCACATATGGATGTATCATTCAGGATAGCCACACTGTCGATACCCTCGGTAATGTTATCAACATTATTTTGCTCTGTGCACTCTTTTTTGTTTGATGTCATATCTCCAGCGCCACCGTGCTGGTCATTACCATAGAGCTGATTATCATTATTATTATCTCCGGTATTACTACAACTCATATTTCTAATCTATTCCCAATGTATGCACGTGGTATTGTTAATCAATTTGATATCAAATTGGTACATATGAAAATTATGAGAGTATAATTTTTTGTGGGGTTATATTGCAATAATTTAACAACCACTAACACACACTACTGCCAACGCCGCGCCGTACTACTAGCACTACTACTAATGAGTATTTCCGCAAGCTATCTCTCCTCTTTTCAATGCCCTTGCTACTTGCTGCCACAGTTGCTTTTCTTGCTTTTAGCCACCCCCCTTCCCAACCCTCGTAGTTACCCCCGTGGAAGGGGTAGGTGGCTTTTAGCCAAGCCTGTGAAATAGAAGGGCAAAGGGCGTTCTAAAGGGCACCGGCACAAAACCAAAAAATTAAAAATATTTCAATGTGCAATATTACTTTGATGTTTGTCGCGGTTTAAGAGTGCAGTTACTGATCACGGCAAATAGTAGTGTTAGTTACTTGTAGTATTAATAGTCGTCTTTCGTCTGTGGTGCGTAACCTTCGATTTGCTGTGCACACGAGATAAGAATAGTAGAAAGAAAAGTATACACA
>Ga0214477_100460_pt1 | contig 28363 bp, 24 predicted proteins | sample M1_20Mar14CPVII9_FD_165058 | JGI IMG/M metagenome (GOLD analysis project Ga0214477, IMG submission 165058) | Marine eukaryotic communities from Monterey Bay, California, United States - M1_20Mar14CPVII9sort6BwellC16 | ecosystem: Environmental > Aquatic > Marine > Unclassified | place: USA... | reverse complement strand
TGTAGTATGGGTTATATATCATTGATATATGCGCCGGGTCACGGTGATAATATCCTCTATTAGCTGTAGGAGGCGCCGATAGCTATGATGTATTGTTGCAATGTGAGTTGTTATTTTTTTATTTTTGGATTTGGATACCGGCGTGCAAAAATATGCCAAGTGACACACTCCATTGATGTATTTGGTTTTATCGCCGCCAGACCGAGAAACTGCAACTTAAATCAGATGGGGAATATATGAGGGTATTGAGTACTCGACAGAGAGATATAGTTGTCAGGAAGGAGTATTATTATTGATACTCTTGTTTGGGTGGAGAATCTAGTAGTAAACTGACCAAATCATATGCTATAAGAGGTTTCTCAACAATGTAACTCCAAGGGTAGGAGTCGTATTTATCAGCCAAGCATTCTTCATCTTTCTTATCTTTAACTTCCTCTACTATGCCATCTCTTTTGTCATCAGAGGATCGTAATCTTCGACTACCACTGGCTGGTGCTGCCAAGTTAATCTCCTCATGATATACCTTAGTTGCCATAGACCCCATAAACTGAAAGCATAATGTAATATTATCTTGAGTATCTGTAAAACAATATCGTATTGCTGTACAAGTCAATCCAAATTTCTCTTCCAGCTCTACGGGAGTATTTGTAATAGTCCAATTGATTTGTTTATGACCCAACGTCCATGATAAAGCAAGAACCTGTTGACGCATCAAGCTACTACCAACAAATACTAAACTTTTATTTCGCATCTTACGTCTAAATCCATCTACCGAGAACTTCGGAAGTGGGGTGTTTGTTTCATCAAGATATATCCAATTCATCAAATCATCGTTGCAATGTTGACTCGTCTTTATACAATCATCTTGACTGATATAGGAAGATTCACACATTTCCTGAGAAAAGTTATATGGTTGATAGGTGTTGCTTTTGTTATATTCCCAGTGGGGGCTCCTAGTTACTTTGATTGTGTGATTATTTTCCCGTATGAATCGAAAGCCAGACATTGAACTGAAGAATCTGACATTATTATACAGTGTAAATACAACTATAGTAGCAACCAGTGACACCTGGGAGTTCATATTGATATTAATGAATGCTGAAGAATAGCAACTGCACAGTATGTTTGTGGTGGTGGACTTTATATTGCAAATGCCAACGGTACCTCAGAAGAGAGTCGTTTGTGATTATTTATGTTCTATTGGACCCCCCACCCAGTCATTGCCTCTTCCCCAACCATGATTGAGATGGATTACAACATATCCACATGATCGACTCTACTAACACCTACTCTTCTTATTAATTCTTCCAATTGAAAATCGTCTCAGATCCATCTATCTGCTATCTCACACCTCGTCACCTCTAGATAAAATTAGAGAGATACCGATGTTATGAGCTATTGCAAACTTGCCGCCGCTTTTGACATTCATGAATTCATGCCACAATCACTTCATCTAATATTCATCTATGGTACAACCATACGAATACCTACACAACAAAAACCTAAAGATGGAGTCTGCCACATGTTATAATAAGCTTAGCAAAGTACCTCTACGGTGTTTCCATTTATTCCTAGTTATTGCAATATTTTCTTCAAACACTTTTAATTGGATATTTTCATCAATAAATTATAATTATAATGCTGTAACTATAAAAAATGATGATGATGAGCCACGGATAGCATGGTTGATGTCTTTTCCAAATAGTGGTACATCGTATACTAAATATCTCGTCGATATGGTATCAGGATACAATACAGCATCAAACTATGATGATGATAGTTCCCCCGGAGCTAAAACACCAATAATTTGGGAGGAGCTCTCTAATGGACCGTTCTACTCCACTTCTTCCAAGCAGAATTGGACTATAACTCCTAATCCTACTGGATTCGTCCTAACAAAGACACACTGTGGCTCTTTTTGTTTTTGGTGCAAGTCAACTGAATACATATCAACAGCTGCACAGTTTAGCAGGAATTGTGGCCGTACTAGTCATGTCCCTCAAGGAGATAATGATACATCTGTGGCCATTTGGGGATACTACAACACATCCCTAGTCAAACGAGCAGTTCATTTGATACGTGATCCCTTTTCAAACATTGTGGCTAGGTTTCATTTATATAATAATGATGAGCATTTTACATCAGGAGGTTGCCTCAATGGTGAGTACTGTGATAGCTTGTGATGTGTTCCTTCTCTACCTACTGTTCTAAATACCAAACATAAACTCTGGCTTGATCAGGAATCCTAAGTGATGATAAAGATGTGTGCTGTGCTAAGTCCTGTGGTCGGTGTGGAGGAGGAGGTTGTAGTACTCTTCCGGGTGGAGATAGCAAGGTAAGCTTTGATTCATGTCAACCTTTGGCTGGCAAAACAGCTCATTCTTTCTTACTTCTTCTAGTGTTGTGGAGGAACCATTCGAGACTCGGGCATCATGTGTGAGGATGAATCTGACACAGCTTGTATTCCAAGAAAGGTACAAAAGAAAAACATCTATTCACTTGATGAAAAAGGGTTCCGTAAAATGTGTTCAGAGTTAGATGCCAATATGAAGGAGGATATTGCATCTTCTCCACTCTATCGTGATGTAAAGGAGCTTGCAAATATGATTCCGTGCGGCTCAGACTTCTATAGATGGATAGAGTGGCATAATCTTGCTCACATCACTACGTACGATCTTGGCATACCAACATTGATCATACATTACGAGAATTATACACACAACTTCAATCAAACAGTAGATAGCTTACACAACTTCTTGCGGTTAGAAATGAAGAATGAGCCTCCTTTATTCGTAACTGGTAAGACATATAAAGATTATTATACACAAGAGGAGCGGAAAGCAGTGAAAGAAATGGTTGAGAAACTTGCAACTAAGAAGACTTGGGAGAATGTACATCATTACTTCGACTTCGAAGTTAGTCTGATCTGAGAACGTTGAGTTAGAATAATTATATGTCCTAATTAGATGATATGCAAACTGTATCAAACTCATCTTCGCACATGACGCCTGAGTTTCTTATTGCTCCGGCACAACACTAGGAGAAGTACAACACCATGAGTAAGGAATGAGGAATCAGGTATAACTTAGTCCGAAAATGCAACAAAGCTCACCTTGCTCTCACCACCCGGAAGAGAACTACAGCCTGCTCCTCCACACCTATCACAGGACTTAGCACAGCAAACTCCATCACTTAGGATTCCTTTTTAAGAGAGAGGTGTCAGAGTCGAAGTTTAGTGTGAAGCAAGTAAAGCAAGAATACACATCATCAACACTAGGCTATTTCACTCACCATTAAGGCAGCCTCGTTTGGTAACCATTGGAGATTTACATTCCACCAAGTCATCCAATTCTAGATCATGTAATTTCCCAATAAGCATTTCACGGTTATATGCATGTTCATCCATATAGTCATTAAGTGCTAGCTCGTACTTTTGTATCTGTTTCATCATGTCTCGTGCCATTCCCTGTCTTGTAATTTTGTCTTGACACCAGGCATTAGCAGATCTAATGATACTTTGCATCTCATCTTCATTCTCAAGGACATATTCTGTAACGTTGATTAGATTATCTAATGTTGCTGGTACATAATGAACCCATGGCTTAAGCTCGTTGTAGAAATATTCCGCATACCAAGGATCAATCTATGAAAAGAGGATAGAAAAGTGTTAGAACTTTGTCTTCGTGTCATTCAAGTCTTAGCAACCTCTAATGTTAATGAGCTTACCTTAATGACAACGCTGTTAGTACACAGCAGCTTCGGGAAACGAGAACTGATGAAGTAAGATAAGTTAGTATTTCATGTAATCATCATAAGATGAATCAAAAGTCATAGTAGGCATAACATACCTCCAGTTGTTTCCATCAATGTCAATGATAGCTTTGTACTCATTAAAATCATCAAACTTTATCGGTTCTTTCACAATGGTTGTGTTCATAAGCTCTTCCTCCCGATCTCTCCATTGTGGGCTGAATCGAACAAAAGCAGCATCAATCAGATGAGGAAATTCCATGCTCAATTCAACTAACTGTCCTCGTGGAATGTCGCTACACATACGGAATAGAGAGATATGAATAGAGAGAAATGAACATAAGATATGAACAAAGATGTGAGCTCTACATAAGTACATAGATATGCATAACACAAGATAATCCTTTTCTTACCTCAACTTATTTCTTGGATACGATTTATCAGATGTCGTAGAACCACGCCATACAGCTTTGTGAATCTTCTTAGACCATGTATACTCTTTAGCTAGTTTACTGAATGCATCATCCCAGCTAGAATGAGTTTCATCTCTGTAATCTAACCACATCTGATATGTTGGAACACCAATTGCATGACACCAAGCATCTTGATTGTATCTAGGTGCAGGCATCGCCCATGAATGACGAGGGTAGTTCAATGTTTCCTTTTCATGTGGAACATCACATGCATGATTATCTCCATTCATAAAAAGAATCGGAAGCGAAGAATATGAATAATTTGTCAAGCTCAATCCAGTATTGATCATATCAACAAACGTCTTTAACCTTTTGTAACCCCCAACATCACCACTCCCATATATATCTAACATTTCTTTGATGGGACGCCTGCATAAAAGCTTCCCGTTTGTTAGCACGAAGGGCGCGATATTATCAAATGCATGATCCTTTGTAAACTGTTGATTAGGATCTGATATGTTTATTTGTCTCATTGTTATGTTGATATAATCAGATACAAATTGGTTGTTATTGCCTGTCCTCTTCTCCCAAGCAACCACAGTAGCTGGTTTTTATAATTTGTATTAGTTTGCAATAAACTAATACATCCTGCTAAGATGATAGTGGACCAACTAAGAATTCGTTTCCACCACAGGAACATTTGCATCATTATTATCCCTGGCTATATCTATATATCTATCTATTTTGAGCTATGTACATAACTTATAATATTGCAAATTGCTCCCATGAATGAGAGGTCCACCAGTTCTATATTATACAACTCTTATGTATATCTTAAACCTATAAAACCATGATAAATACTCCTCCAACGCCAACTAAATACTATCGATTCGTCCTCTGAAAGCTCGTCACGGTCCAGTCACTTGTCAGTCTCAAGAGGTTGGTACTTAGAATATGATAGGTGTCTTCAAACTACGTACCAACCTAAGAGTACGATTATTGCTAAGAAGTTGGGGGGTGTTGTAAACATGCTATTACACTCTATTACATATGCAAGGTTTGTATAGTTATAGTGTGCCAGTATATCAGTATTTAATGGTCTATCGATTAGTATAGTTTGGTAGCAGGGTGGTGGAAATTTAATACATAAACTACATTTTGCCTTCAGCAAGTTGGGTGGTAAACATAGCTACTGTATCAATAAGAGGTTTCGTATACATATAACAAAGCCAGTATATCAGTTTTTAACTGCCTATCGATTAGTAGTTGTTTGGTAGTGTAAGTATTAATTTGCAGAGAGCAGTAATGCGAGAAAAGATAAGTAAATAATTATGCCCAAAATATTTAGTAAAAAGAAGAGTGGTCTAAATGATAACGATCCGCAACACGAAGATAGTATGACTATAATATCAAGTGCAAGTATGGGTGGCTCGTCAGTATCTGATCGTATAATGGGCAGAATGAAGATTAATCTAGGTTCATCATTTGCAAGTAACGATAGTGGGGGAGGGAAGAGAAGGAGCTTATCAAGAAGTCAATCTACAGGAAGACGTCGTTTCAATTCAAGTGCTCCCAATTTGGACGATCCATTTGGATTAGATGATACTAGTACAGTGTCAGGTGGTACCGGGGGTGGTAAAAGTAAGAGAGGTAGCTTGCTAAAGCGGAGTCAATCGGCACGAAGATTCAGATCATCCGATAAGTCATTAAATAGCAAAAAAGGTGGTGGTGTATCCTCAGTTGGTGTACCTTCCATGGAGGACATGGATAGTAGTGAATCTATGGCATTGAAAGGACAAAGTATGGGAAGACGTAGAAGTTCTAGATCAGTGACTTCAGGTGGTGGTTCAAATAGAAGATTGGGAGGTAGTAATCGAAGTTTAGGATCATCGGATATTAATACTGTTGAATATACATTAACACAATTACGAGCCATGAATGAAGATGAATTGAAAAAGGTGATGTTGAAAGCTGGTGTGTCACAGGAGGATATAAACAAAACAATTCAAGGTGCATCTAAGAAGGAAGGGAAAGACATTGAAAAGGGGTTGGTTACTTTATTTGTTAATTCGGGATATGTCAAATTGGTTGCCAAGCCTACTACGTCTGTCGATTCACCACCTTCCAATACAGCCACCTCATCGACTAACTTTGGCTCATCATCAGAAAGAACACTAGATATGAAACCACCAGCAAAAGACACTTCCAAAGATGAAGACAAGATGGCAAGGAAGACAAAGTTGGACAAGATTGCCGAGTTAAAGACGGCCAATAGTTTAATGAAGCGTGAGAATAAGTCACTGAAAAAGACTGTTAAGAAGTTATTAGGTCAACTGACTGATGCCGTGAAGGAAAAGGGTGAGCTGCAGAGTAAGTTAGACGAGACAGTAGCAGCTGCTGCTGCTGCAAAGGAGGAGGTCGAGAGTGGTGAGGCTGATACCGAAAACAAGGCCGTATCCTCAGCATCAGATATGGAGGCCAATGAATCACTAAGGAAGTCATCTCTAAGTGCCATTGATGAGACTAATACAAAGTACGATACCAAATCCTCTCAAGGTTCATCCTCAGAACAAGATGATGGAGGGATTGTCCCCGCATACATTGTGCCACACAATACAACCACATCCTCATCACGCCGAACGTCTGATTTGGATGAATCAATTGATGATTCACTCCGATCGGAGAATCAAACTACAACTGCATCATCCAAACAATCTATAAGTTCTGATGCATCCAATACAATTACATATCTCAAACGAAAGTTGAAGAAGCTCAAATCAAGCAGCGAGAACACAGAGTTTAGATTGAAGGCTGAGATTGATATACTGACTAAAGAAGTGGATGGATTGCAACGTGAATTAGGCTTGACATTGAAATCATTAGACTCTTCTAAGAAGCGTGTAAGTAATCTCAAAGTAGAGCTACGTACTGCATCATCAAGGGGGAAAGATTTAACAAGAGAAGCCGAGGCTAGAGATCAATTGATTGATACGTTTAGTGGTATATTATTACAAAAGGTTGGAATTGAAAGTTTAATAGCATCAAATGGAACAGATGATGTCACCGCAGAAGAGGAGAAGGGCAGTGAGAAGTGATGGAAGAGATGGAACTGAGGAGTAGTAAGATGAGTCACCACAGCCTAACAATTACATTGTATCTTAAATATAAAGTATTGAATCTATGTAGAGGTGAAATTCAGCTAGTGACCCTCTACGACGAACCTGTGCTTTCCAAGTATATCGAACAAAGACTCTACCCTGACTCTACCTGATCTCGATCTGAACTTTTTCAAATCTCACTATTTCGATCACGGTATCCGTCACATCATATCAAGACCGCCGAGCCTCAATTTTTCAACGCCGCCTACTCACAACTTTGTTGACTATTGAGTGATATCTAGATATATTGACGACTCCGTCCCAACGCTATAACTCTACTGTTGCTAGTATGATGACTCATATAATTCCGACCCAACGCTAAATGCCTCACATGAAAGCCTCGTCTATGTACAAATATCACATTCACATAATTTTTATTGCAAATTATTATCGTCGTCATATCGTCATCATCTATTCACTAGAGAGCTAGCATATCTACATCTACTACTACCATGAAAATCGCTTTAGCCACTACCATCGTTGTATCATCGTTAACATTCATCTGTGGTCATGAACATGGATTAACTACCCACCATCGTCGTCTCTCCAAAGGAAGCAAGGCTGATATGTCTTTGTCTATGCCTGATTCTCCTCGCTCCCCAGATAGTGCTAAAGGGAGGAAGCTTCACCTAACGGATACTGATGAGCACCGTCGTCTCTCCAAAGGAAGCAAGGCTGATATGTCTTTGTCTATGCCTGATTCTCCTCGCTCCCCAGATAGTGCTAAAGGGAGGAAGCTTCACCTAACGGATACTGATGAGCACCGTCGTCTCTCCAAAGGAAGCAAGGCTGATATGTCTTTGTCTATGCCTGATTCTCCTCGCTCCCCAGATAGTGCTAAAGGGAGGAAGCTTCACCTAACGGATACTCATCATCGTCTTGCCAAGGGAGAGAAGATGTCGATGCCTGATTCTCCTCGTTCACCAGGGGCCAAGGCGGAGAAGATGTCAATGCCGAGCGATGCTAAAGGGAGGAAACTTCGTGCATAATAGATTAGTGCCTTTGCTTGTGAGATGAAGAGAGAATGTATGTATTGATTTGTGTTAAAAGACGAGGAAGAGCTGGTGTTTGGGCTTAGATATAGCTTTAACTTTGAACTAGTGATCGTAAGTTGTTACTTTTTCTTATACATAGAGAAGTGTTACAACTCATAATTATCATAACTAGCATGATTTGAAACTTATATCATCCTAGGAGGATCTTTCTGCCTCCTCAATGGTGAACTTATGTTTTCCATCAGCATGATTTGTCCGCTTTGATATGTAACAAGCATTACATAGATCATAATCAAAGCAAGAGGTACATGAATAGATCTTGCCGACTATTTGTTTCTGACATTCATCACAGTGTACTATCAACTTGTGCTGAACTTCAGTTGGTTCATCTAAGCAGGTTGTTGCAACATCCGCACCAGGGAAGAGAAGAACACTTTGTTTTGGTTGATTCTTTAACCATGGCTCATCTTTCATTACCAACCGAGGCTGTATTTGACATTCATCACCCTTCATTTTCTGTGTCAAGGCAGTAACAACTTCATCACAATTACCAAGAAGACATGAATCAAATAGACAATCCCTATCTTCCTTATTCTTATTGGATGTCTTCTTTACCCGGACAATGTTTCGATTTACGAGGATTCTTGGAATATCAGGCTTGAGATAATCTACCACTCTGCTCATTGGTGCTACTGATAATGAGGTTCCCATTACTATCAATGCATCGGCCTTTAGATAATCCTTTTGTAACTGACGACTAACATCGTTTGATATCTTTTCTCCAAAGAAGGTCACATTTGGCTTTATTGTTCCATTGCATAATCCCTTTTGTAATTGTTGTGATGTTGATATTGTTGATGATGATCGACGTAGACGCTGTACTCGTTGTGGTGGTTGGTCCGTACCTTCCTCAGACTTCTTTGTAGCACTACTACTTGTGAGCTTTGCTTTCTTATTCGTTGGGAGTTTACATAATGGAACTCTTCCTGCATTAATATCATCGCCTATACCACTTGAAGAATATGTTGTTTTGCACTTCATACAGGTAGCAGTCGATAAACTTCCATGTGCATATACTACTCGATTCGGTCCTTTATATATGTACAGCATGTCCAAAGTAATAGGGTCAGATAGAGATCGGGGTAGACAAATAATACATAAATCGTATCTTAACATAACAACCTTAGGAATTGCAACATATAACTGTGAACTTACCAACACCAGCTCCCTCTTCCAATGCATCTATATTTTGGGTGTACACTCGTAATAGTATTCCTTGTTTATCTAGCCATGCCAAGAAGTTGTGAGATGGACTGGGAGTTATAGTGCCTGGATATAAACTATGTGCAAATTTGAAGAATGGTTTGGGATCATCATTGAAGAATTCAATATCAAATAGATCTTCTGGACATGTTAATCCAAGCTCGTGGTAATTCAATGTATTGTAAACTGGCAATGATAAAAGTGCATAAGATAGGAATACAATATATAATAATCACATTATAAGATAAAACTCACGCCCTTTCTCAGATCTAAAATCAGGAATTCCACACGAGACAGATATGCCAGCGCCGGCTAGGACAATTATATTCTTCTTGGTACTCAACAATTTTGCAATATCATCAAATTTTTGTTGTGAATTATTAGTAGTACCTTCCATTTGATACGAGAAGATGATGGACGACGATGACGATTTAAATTGTGCGTATTATAATTGCAATATATTATGTAGAGGAGAGTATACGGCGGCCTATTACTAATCAATTCACACCGCCGCCGATTGCCGCACAAAATAACTAATAACAATTACAATTGCATTAGTTATCATGTTTGTAAACTCCTTTTAGGTACATATCTCGGAGCCACCACCACTTTACCCATCTTAATTGATTGGCATCACAATTAATACAACACTTCATATCTTAATCTAATAACAGTGTAAAGGCGCGACTTTATCACAATAATAAACTACGATATCATGCAAATCAAATGAATTATCTTTTTTGAAAGTGGGTATCCTTATCTTTTACAAAACTCTTTTGCAATACATAGGCAAGGAATCGCAGCGGCTATTCATATAAGGTGAGATCACTAGTGGCTCGACTGAAGGTGGAGACGTGATATAGATAAGGAGCGTTTGACTATGTTTTGTCACTTGGATATTAAAAACAAACAAACATCTAACATTTTTTCATTTTTGCAATGACAGTACAATCAGCTTTCATAATTATACTATAGATACGATATGATGATCGCTTTCTTCGTACTACTCATATGTAGTATAATATCTCCAGTATCGTCATTCTCTGTCACTGTATTTGGTGGCACGGGCTTTGTAGGGAGTCGAGTATGTAAACTTTTAGGTACGATATGTGCACAAGATGTTCAATGTTATGTGTTCTCATAATACTAATTGACAATATCTCTGCTAGTTGAAAAGGGGGCAAGTGTAACAAGCATATCCAAAACAGGAACAATACCAACATGGGCAAACAATGAAAACTGGACCGCTAATGTCAACTGGAAGAGTGCAGACTTATTATCATCACAAGAAACTTTAGACAGTGCCGTAGGAACTCCTGATGCAGTAGTTTCATGTGTTGGCGTGGTAGGAACAGATGCAGATGAACTACTAAAAGGAAATGGTAATGCTAATGTTGCTGCCTTTAACAGTGCAAAACGTTGTAACCCTAACTTACAACGGGTTGCATACGTTAGTGTTTCATCAGAAGTGGATGCCTGCAAAGAAAATTGGTTGCCAGAATTCTTTAATGGGTATTTCGAGGGTAAGATCATGGCAGAAGAAGCTGCACTTAATGCAGTTGATGGGGATACAACGAAGGTATGTTTGGTAAAACCGACATTTATTTATGGAGGAGATTCATTCGGATTGCTTCCACCTCGTGTCAACTATGAGTATGGAAGTGGTGTTGAAGAGTTATTAATGAATCCAGTCTTCAAATTCTTGGCTGATAAAACTCCAGGATTGATCAAAGTTGCATTGAGGCCTCCAGTATGCGTTGATTCAGTAGCAGCAGCTTGTGCTGTGGCTGTCATGTCTAATTCTGATCTACCAACATTGGATGGAACAGATGAGATCAATGACTATTCAGGTCAGCCACCATCAACGGGTTTAACAGATGCACTAACATTTGCAAAGGAGAAGGGCATTGAATTCATTGATTGGGCTAAAGTGGAAGTTCCCAAAGCGATCGATACTATTAAGGAAAAGGCCGACGAGTTACAAAAGTAGTGACAGAGAAGTATCTCTTGTATTACAAGCCACAACATTGAAAGATGGGAAAGAATCCAGTTTGTGACAATTGAAGCATATCTTATGTTGAGGGTGACTATTACATTACAAACATTACAAACCACAACATTAAACCACTTAGATGGGAGATAGGATGCAGGCGATTCTTAATAGTGCAAGCTGCAAGAGGTTAAGGAAGATGACGGATAACAATGAACTTCACTAGCTAGCTAGTAGTAGATGCTAAATATAAACAAAGTTATTAGTCTTACTTCAGTACATGTACTTATTATCCGAACTACCCACAGGTTTTAAGGGGAATAAATCAACCCTAACATCAAACAAAACTCCTCTCGGTTCAGATATGGATCCAGGCCTGAAATGTAGAAACCCCTCGATATATCCACTGTGTTGGCGAGATTCGGCTTGTGTACAACTTTGATATGAGAACTGACCATCGGTGTTTTCTCCTTCTTCCAGTTCATGATCTTCACCAGTCGTGTAATTCCTAAACCCGCCCTCAAACAAGAGAGGATACATTCCAATCACACCTTCACCCCTAACATTTTCAACATTGGGAGGCCCATTATGTTGTGAATTATCCCATGAACTTATTTTCCAATGTCGAGAAACTAATTGACATGTTTCAAAGCCACGTTCTTGAGGGGTCATATACTCATCACCATCACTAGGTGTTAGAAGACGAATCCGGATAGAATAAGTATGAAGGCCAGCCTCCGGAACATAGATCGACGACGCTACAATCTCAACACCTCGAGTAACAGCTCGACTGCAATTTGCAGTATCTGCTACGGTCGGATATCTTACAATGGAGTCGAATCTGTCTATCTTACCCACTGATAAGAACTCACTCTCAAGACGGTATGCATGCTCCTCGAACCAGCGCAGTAAAGAATCATCATTACTCTCCATCACAGGAGTGGCAAGGTGCTGTTCTAAAGCACCCCTCTCACCACATACCATCTCAAGAGAACCTTGAGAGAGATTAAGTCTGAATAACTTCATTGTATCACCGACAATGTTCACATATCCACTGGGATGTCCTAATTCAGGTTTCAGCCATCTACAATTGGAGAACAAATTGTAAACTTGGGAAATTAGAAGTTAATTCCACACAATGGTCACAAGTATATCCAAGAAGAGAGGGAGGTAAGGAGGTTAGTATTGTTAGTGGAATTGCAAAACCATATCATATGCACAATTGAACTTAATCTACAGTCACATAAGTAAACATTCATCACTTGGTTTCTCAATCAGAACACAGAATACCCATATCAAAGAGTAGTCAATGACCATTGTGCACAATTAACTTCTGCTTACCTTGGAAGCCACCAAAGAGACATGTACAAGGATTGAAATTATCTAGTTCCGCGTCATTTTGATTTGGAGGGTTCTTCTGCCCAGAATAGAATGAGTATACAGCTTTGAATGCTGATGTCTTTGTATTGCGTATACTGCCGATTGTATTAGGGTCCAGAGCTCTTCCAGGTAAGAGGGTTTGTTTGATTTGTCCACCCAACGTTCCCGACTTAGACTCATCATCAAACCATGCTTCAATCTTCTTCCACAAAAGTAGGGACCATTAATTCTTTCACTTTCTTGTAAAGCATTACCTCTCATTTTCGGTTCTACATATAGATCATTCCTTTTACAGTGAATGCGTAGATCTATCTTCCGCCAGTTCTTCCAGGCAATGAACAAGTTTGGTGCCCTAAACATATCATCTATCCTTAGGAAGGCATCATCATCATCCTCATATTCATTTTGTTCAATACACTGGTAAAACAGTTCCTCATCTTTTTCTGATTCATCAAATTGATATTCTCTTACTAATGCCAATCTCCATAATACTTCACTCTCACTTTTACCTCCGCCATCAACTGTTGCAATATCATATATGTTTGCAACATTCGTGCCGTGCACTATTTGATAACAACTACGGGATACCAATCGAAAATTCAGCCAGTCATTACTCGTGATGTATGGTAATATTGACGAAGTTGCAATAGACTGAGGAATGGTATCAAATGATGAAGACTTTGTCTGTTTAGATATGCTACTACTCATCGTTCCAATATTCCCATGCCAATATCAATCTATACCTACTGCTTCAGTACCTTTTTCACAGCGTTCACAGGATGTCTGATGAAAGAAAAAGTGTGCATAAGATGTGCACAAATTAATATATTGTATGTGGGAGGTATCAAATAAAGATCAGATAGTATCTAATACTAATTCAATGGATTTTATATCGATAAAACGTGCCCCTATCCTTCTTATATTTAACGCCGTCAACATTAGCAAACTTATGACTTTTGACGCTGGGCAAGATTTATCTTTCCAAGCGCCCGGGGACAGCATCAGGCATCAACCTAACGTACCTTTGCAAAGCTCAACAAAAAAATGTAGTTTATGTATTAAATTTCCACTGGCATGCCACCAAACCACTACTAATCGATAGACCGTTAAAACTGATATACTGGCACACTATTTTCGTTGTTTGCAAAGAGGAAAAAAGGGGGGGTTAGGGGTTGCCTTAGTTTATTTATTTAGGGTTGATACGGGTAGCCTTCTAGATAGGCTTGTTATTTATTGGGCAGGGGGGCATGCTCACCTACTGCACAGTGGGGCCCAGGAGCTCAAATGGCAGTAAAATGGCCTATTTACGGGTACAATTAGGGGATATACGGGTACCTATGCCCCCTATAATAACAAGCCTACCCTTACATAGATAGTAGTGATAGATGGGTATATTAGCTGTTAGATCCTATGATTTGGAGTTATGTGATAGGCTGGTTGGTGTATTATTGTGGCGACGTGATAGCTTTGAGTTTGTGGTGAGCGGCTAAAAAAATAAGCCGAAAAATAGCCAAAGCCGACCGCCTCTAGTATCTGTATCAACCTACATATCATACAAAGAACTCTATATCATCAGACAACTCTATAACAGCACGAGCAACCAACATAACACGATGATCTCTAAGTCTTAAGTTTAAGCCACACTACTATACGTATCTTATTCTTCTCCCGTCTGTGACGAACTTGTTAACATATCGACTATTAGTTATTAGGATGCACTCCTCTTATCCATTTGAGCTTAGCCATTCTTCTTGTGCCTTCATAACCTTATTGCATTTCTCCATTTGTGTATATCTTTTCCACTCGCGAGCCTCAGGAACATGAAATTCATCATCACGATGATATCTTATGTAGTCGGTGTCGAGTCCAACCTTCCTCTTCACTTCATCAACAGTTGCAGCGTCATCTAAATCTTTGTTATTATATGCATGTGCTATGAAGAGATATGACATTACACAGCTTGCTCTAGGAGCAGCATATCCATTATTACTCCAAGGAGTAATCTCACCAAATACTGGACCATTCTTGCTGTCATACATGTCTATTCTTAACCAGTTTCTGCTTGCCTTACTAGCAACTTTTTTTACAGCATTTATCATTTCAGTCTCCCTCGATATGTCTGAGTATAATGTATTCTTAGGGCAATGTGGTTCATCATGCCAAGGTGTTCTTGGCAATCCTTCTATGACTTTCCACTTATTAGAAGAAGTAACATCAAAATGATCTGCGCACTTTTGACCTTCATTTCTATCTACACGAAACAATATCTCCGGTACGCCACTGTATACATGAAATTTATAATCTGGTGGTATCAAACCATTGTAATTATGATCAGCGCTCTCAATCAATTCTTCAACAATAGTCTCTTCTTGAGATCCATATTCGTCAACTAGTGTATTGTAACTAAATTCTTCTTCTTCATCGTAATAATCATCATCTTGATTGGTTAATGTATTAACTCCGTCTACGATAACTTTTACACCTTGAGCTGAATGACCCCTGAGAGGCTTGACGACATACTTTCTACCAAGAGTATTTATATCCTTTGGTAAATCTTCTGCTATTCCACAGAATATCCGAGGTGTATGAATTCCCAATTTAGTTGCATAATAAAGTCCTCCGAGCTTTTCATTGATCATTTGAATTATATTTACCTTACCATCGTCTCCTTCGGCACGTCTCCAACGCATTCGTCGTTCGGTTGCAATGTCTTCATATATTGTTGGATACTCATCATTGTTGTTATATTCCTTGTCACATGATTCTATTGCTAAATTAAGGTATGATGTGTCATTATTAGTTGTATGTATTGTCCGATCTACTAAATGAAACATACGTTTGGCGGTATCATCATACTCATCTGAGTTGATAGACGAGGAGTCTACTTCCTTTTTATCAACTGTTTGTTGCTGTTGCGGCTGTGAGTTTTTGATAGTAGTATCAAGACGACGATTTTTATATCGTTCTCTCGACGCATGTAGCATGTCTGTATTATCATTATCAAGTTGTACCTTTTGTGGTTTACTAATTTCTAATGATATTCTATGATCAGTATAATAATATGCTGCTCCCTCCCGATGATGGAAGAGGAACATAACATACATGTTGAACGATATGCATGTTAGCATAAAAAATCTCATTCCAATGATTGAAGAAGATTGCTGTGTGTTCTTTGATCTATCGTTTATCCTCATATTTACAAAAGCAGATTACTTATAAACAATACTAACTCTCGTATCTATATGGTAACGGTCGATACAACTATTAGAGGTAGTAGATGAAAGAGACTATCTAGAGTCAAAAAAATTGCCGCCATCACCACAGAACCGTTTGATAGCCAAATTTCATGCCACCTACGATACTTTAAAGAGCGACGAGGATGCTGAGCAGTGGTCGGCGCTGGTTATTAGATTGGTATGTATTCTGTCGCCAATAGACACAATCGTATACCGTCAGTACAGCTGATATATCGCATTTTAATACCCTTTCGATTAATGGTACTTTGGGGGTATCAAAATTGATAGTTTTATCTAATTATGCGTATGTAAATGACTTGGTGAGGGCTTCTATATAGTTCTGGCTATACGCCTTGCACATATTATACAGATATCAATAATGATACGCGCGCGTCGATATAAAGATGAAAAGTCTCCATCCTTTCTTCATGTTTATGTTGACCATATAGAAAAAGAGGTTCGCCAGAGTAAACATGGTCAATATATGAGACAAATATTCTTCAAGCGATCATCAACAATATTACCTTTGATATTGATGCTATGCTTAATAATCACAGTACGATATTACTTCCACATTTCACATGTATACATTTATGATAATAAAGACAATTTTGAATTAAATGGATGGTTAGATAGAAGACCTCGTTTGACAAACAAAGTAACTATACATCACTATCCTGGTGAAATGCAACAATCACCTGCGTATCGAGATTGTGGTGTAAGATATGCCACGAATCATCAATGGGTTGCATACTTTGATGTAGACGAGTATTTAGTTATAAGAGAGTATACAAATGTTATCGAGTTTTTGCTAAGATATGCTCCAATTGATGGGCAATTATCATTAAATCAAGAACGAATGTCATCTTATAGTAGTGATGACAAAGGAGAAAGAAGTTCGATGAACTATTACACGCCACAACCCGTTACCAAACGCTTCCAGGAATCACATGATATATTCCGAGCTGTAAAGTCTATAGTGAATGTGAAGTCCATAGCTAATGCGGATCATCATCCACACTTTGCGAGTATACAAATAGATACTAGTGGTAATCAGATTGAGCCAGTTGTTAATCTTGAGCTTGCTCCAGCAATGGATGGACGATCTCCTACACCTTGGAATATGAACAAATTATCAGATGTGGCTACATTATTATAATAGGAATACGTTGGTAAACGTGAACGAGGACGGTCTGATCAACCTGGGATGGATACAAAAGCTTTGGCGGATGCCAAGTCTGGTATTGGTTTACTCAATATTACACGAGTAGATTCGCGAGCGTGGGATACACTTAAAGCGGTATGTCCCAAGTATCAATCAGACTACTTTACATTGAATCAACGACATAGAAAGGCAACAACTACTACTACAAATGAATCCATTGGAATCTGTGTCTACATAAAGAAGGATCAAGAAGCATATCTGGATGAGTTTGTTTCGTATCATCTTTCATTAGGGTTTGCAGCTGTGTACATCTATGACAGCTCTGACAAGTTTTGGTTGAAAGATTGGGGCAAAGAAAAGGATGGAATGGTGCACAGTATACACTTTCCTGATAATGCGACAACCCCACATGGCCAAGCAAGTGCGTATACAAACTGCACATTAATGTATGGAGATGATCATGAGGCTATGGTATACATGGAATTAAATGACTTTTTCATGTTTCCTAAAGATAATGATGATTCAACGTTGGATAAAAGTCCCATCAATACACTACTTGTCCCGGGAGCTCAGAACGAAGTACTGCTTTTCAGTTTCATCGACTTGTGTTTGGTACCGGTGGCCAATATACATATGATCCCTTACCAGTGACGAAACGTTTCATCTATCAAGTTGATAATAATGAGATTACAAACGCCTTGGCTCTACCACCACCTCCATTACTATTATCTGGTATCAAGGAAGCGATACGAGGCGTTACTAATGGATTGTTATTGGATGGGTTTCCTTCTTTCCTTCATTCCAAACAGTGGACACAGGAGGTTCGTCCATTATCAAGAGACAACTCTACGCATAAAGATGAGACCAATACAGTATCTGTTTATCATTATTTACGTTCGAAGAAGGAATGCTTAAATGAACGAGGCCAATCATCTAATCTCTGTAGTGGATACCTCTGGTTGGATTAAGTTGCTGCAATATCTCCCAGAGTATGCTGTGTTTAATGATTTCCTATAATCATGGTATAAGGTAGATAATGATAATACATATTGGAGAATAGACTGATGTCAATTAGACCTAGCAACTAGCTAGCAGCACCTACTTGCTAATCTTAGGTTGGTACTTAGTGGGTGGATACCGTATACATTTTCTAAGTACCAACCTCCTCTTGAATGACGAGCTTTCGCAGGACGAAGTAGATTGTTGGCGTTGGAGTAGTATTTATCATTGTTTTATACTGTTTTATACAGGTTATAAGATTTATATAGAACTGGCGGACCTCTCAGTCATGGGAGGAGCAATTTGCAATATCATAAGTTATATACAGAGCTCAATATAGACACAGAGATAAATAATGATGCAAATGTTCCTGTGGAAACGAATTCTTAGTTGGTCTACTATCATCTTAGCAGGATGTATTAGTTTATTGCAAACTAGAGCAAATTATAAAAACCAGCTACTGGTTGCTTGGGAGAAGATGGCAGGCAATAATAACCAATTTGCAACTGATTATATTAATATTACTATGAGGCATTTTAACACTTCAGATCCTAATCAAAGGTTTACAAAGAATCGTGCAATTGATAATATCGCGCCCTTCTTAATAGCAGAGGGGAAGCTTTTATGCAGGCGTCCCATCAAACAAATGTTAGACATTTATGGGAGAGCTGGTGATTACAAAAGATTAAAGACCTTTGTTGATATGATTAATGTTGGATTGGGATTGGGCTTGACAAATTATTCAACTACATATTCTTCGCTTCCGATTCTTTTTATGAATGGAGATGGTCATGCTTGTGATGTTCCAACAGAAAGGGAAACATTGAATTACCCTCGTCTTTCATGGGCAGTGCCTGCACCTAGATACAATCAAGATGAATGGTGTGATGCAATCGGTGTTCCAACTTATCAGATGTGGTTAGATTACAAAGATGAAACTCATTCTAGCTGGGATAACACATTCAGTAAACGAGCTAAAGAATATCCATGGTCTAAGAAGATTCACAAAGCTGTGTGGCGAGGGACTACAACATCTTATAGTTCGTATCCAAGGAATAAGTTGAGGTAAGAAGAAGATTACCATATCTATATGTTTGTGTCGTATTTTGTATCTATGCTGTAATGCAAATGCGCATTAGTCATATCTTAGTATTCACATAATCTTATGTTCATATCTTATGTTCACATTGTTCATTGAATAGCAACATTCCACGAGGACAATTAGTTGAATTGAGCATGGAATTTCCTCATCTGATTGATGCTGCTTTTGTTAGATTCGGCCCACAATGGAGAGAAAGGGAAGAAGAGCTCACGAACACAACTATTGTGAAAGAACCGATAAAGTTCGATGGTTTTATGGATTACAAAGCTATCATTGACATTGATGGAAACAACTGGAGGTATGTTATGTCCACTACTACTATATTTTTGATTCTTGTATCTTGATACATGATTTGCTAACTTCTTATCTTATTTGCATACAGTTCTCGTTTCCCCAAGCTACTTTGTACTAACAGCGTTGTCATTAAGGTAAGCTCATAAACATAGAGGTTGCTAAGACTTGAATGATACGATGATAAAGTTCACTAATACTTTTCTATCCTCTTTTCATAGGTCGACCCCTGGTATGCGGAATATTTCTACAACGAGCTTAAGCCATGGGTTCATTACATACCAGCAACATTAGATAATCTAATCAATGTTACTTCATACGTTCTTGATGAGGATAACGAAGATGAGATGCAAAGTATCATTAGATCTGCTAATGCCTGGTGTCAAGATCAAGTTACAAGACAGGGAATGGCACGAGACATGATGAAACAGATACAAAAATACGAGTTAGCACTTGATGACTATATGGATGAACATGCATATAGTCGTGAAATGCTAATGGGGAAATTACATGATCTAGAATTGGACGACTTGGTGGAATGTAAATCTCCAATGGCTACTAAACGAGGCTGCCATAATGGTGAGTGAAATAGCCTAGTATTGATGATATTTTGCTTAATCTATTGTCCCACATGCTAAACTATACTCTGGATCCTCTCTCTACTCTACTATCAGGAATCCTAAGTGATGGAGTTTGCTGTGCTAAGTCCTGTGGTCAGTGTGGAGGATCAGGCTGCAGTTCTTTTCCGGGTGGTGAGAGCAAGGTAAGTAAGCTTTGTATGCATATTGTCGGACTAAGTTATACCTGATTCCTCATTCCTTACTCATTGTATTCTACTTCTTCTAGTGTTGTGCAGGAACCATACGAGGCTCAAACGTCATGTGCAAAGATGAGTTCGACACGGTTTGCATATCATCTAAATAGGACATATATGTAATTATTGTAAATCAATCTTCTTAGATGAGTAGAAGTATAGTATTTGGTCTCCTAAATAATAAATAACACCACCTATCTCATTCACTCAACACAAAACACATGTATATTCTAATCCAATTGCCAACACTTAATTGTGTGATCAACTCCGCCTGATACCAATATAGGTAAAGTATGATGCATAGCCAATGAAGTAACAAAGTGTGGATGTGCATCCTCGATTGTTCGTAAACATCTATTCGATTTGATATCAAATACTCTAATACTACGATCATCTCCACAACTCAAAATGTGATTTCCAGATGGATGAACAAGCACTCCTCTAACCCAATTCTCGTGAGCACGGAAAGTCATAAGACAGGATCCTCCCCCCGCAATCGACCATAAACGTACAGATCGATCTCTCGAACCACTTGCCAAATAGTCCCATGATGATGACACTCCACCTGCAGCGGCAACTGAAGAAGTAGATGGTTTCGATGTCGTTCCCTTTTGAGGTAATAACGATGAACAAAGGAAGGATAATGATTCTACTACATGGTCATGACCACGAAGCTCGCATACCTTCTCTCGTTTATCATGGGCATTGTATACATAAATAGTTCTATCATTGCCTGATGTAGCCACAAGGGCAAGAGATGATACTGGGGATGATGATGTAGCCCCCTCTCCTCCACCGCCAGCTGCCTCTTCACTACCAGCCTCTCCAGGTTTAACCTTTCCAGAAGATGAAGAAGAAGGAGCAGCACTAGCAGGACGTACGGCAATACACCGTACCCAATCTCCATGATCAGAAATTGTATTATCACAAAATCCTGTTTCTATATCCCAAAATTTGACAGTTTGATCTCGTGATGCTGAAACTAAAAACTTGGATCCAGCAACTGAGGCATCAACCCCTCCCATGGCACCGCCAGCTGCAGCCTCTGCACCCGGAGCATTACTACTACTATCACTCTTTTCTAAATACAATGCACCAATACTAGGCGGTACAAACCGTACAGCTGATATAGTATGATCATGACCACGTAATGTCCTCACACATTTATATTCCTGTACATCCCATATTTTTATACTCAAATCTGTGGATGATGATGCCAAGTATCCACCCTTGGGACTAAAATCGACACATGTTATTACATTTGTATGTCCTTTTAATGTTCGTAGGTATTCACCAGATTCATGATCCCATAATTTTCTAGGGAATGGAAGTGAAGTGTGAGTTGTTGTACAATATCAAGAGATAATAAGAAACTATATAGAATGTGTTTTACTTACATGGTACCATCTTCACTACCACTAGCTGCCATGGTATATACCGGATGGATAGATACAGTTGTTACCACAGCCGAATGTGATTGCAATGTATGTACGGCTGGTGGTCGAGGTAACATTCGTCTTTCTCGTCCTGGTACACCTCCAGTTGTACCGCTATCACCGCCTCCACCACTACGATGAGCATGTATCTTGGCATTAGTAGCAATTTGTCGTTCCAATTCTAATACTCTACGTTGTAATCTTGGTACTGCTGTCCATTTCTTTTCAAGTATGGGTGCTCCTGTAGTACTTTTCTTATTATCTTCTTTTGATGTACCACAAGATTCTGGATCAGCTTTTGCCAATTCCTCGGCACATTGTGCAAATTTTTCACCTCGGGATAGAAGATATTCGTGTATACCCGCGTGTAAATCACTGCGTTGTTTATCTGTTAATACCATTGTTTATTTATAATTGGTTGGGGTTTGACAGTTGGTGGTTGAAAACTATGTAGTATATTGAACCTTGGCTCTTCTGACGCTGACGCCACACCGTTGAAAAATTAATAAGTTTATCCCCTATATCATAAATCGATTAGTCCGCTGGTAGCCTATGTAACGCCGCCGCGCCGGCCGATCAAACCAAACAATTATTGCAAACAACTAAAATGAAACTTAATCCATTATAGAAACTTCATTTATATATTTGAAACTTTATCGTGAGACTGCGTGAGAGAAATAAAAATGGAAGAAGCATACTTAGGCAGCAATACAGAGCAACAATGATAAGAACCCGCGCTAACGACCTACTATATTTAACTTCTACTTCACATCTAGTAATAATACATAGTCAATAAACCAATAGAGATGGCGGCCAAATTCGAAGACTACGATTGGAAGTTGAGTACCTCGTATCTTTTATCTTTTTGCAATGATGGTTCTTGTTTCTTGGTTATATATTGATGGCTAATGATACATACTCTTCAAATATATACAGGAACTTCCAGAGGAAGCAAAGGAAGCAGCCACAAAACTCGGATACACAAAGAAGATGTGGGATAGCGATAAAGGTAATAAAGATATAATGGGTCATCGATATATGCAATATGTCTGATATGTCGAACACATCTTATGGACACATCTTATGCATCAAACTTTCTACTTACATACTCTTCCTTTCATTTCATCTCTATTCGAATAACAGAACCAAAATGCTGCGATGAGTAAGATATACTTTGCTGTGTGTAGTGTGTGCATTTATCTGTGTATCATATATCTAATCTCATATAAATTATTAATATAAACGTCATATGGAGATACTGGGCAGACTTAAATGAAGATGAAAGGCAGGCAGCTGCAGTACTCGGATACACGGCAGAGACTTGGGATAAAGAAGGTATGCTGGCAAAGTGTTGTGTGATACAATGAAGAACATCAAATAGTAATGCAATAATGTTACTTGTGGACAAACGAGTAGTAGAGTAATGGGGAACCACAACAACAATAAAAAGAGAGGAGTGCTTGTTATACCTTTGGAATAGGCTTAAGTAGTGGTAAAGAAAGGTTTAAATGAAACAAGTCGTCACTGTGAGATAGATTTGTTAAGGTTAAATCTACTCTCAAGTGTATGTACATATGCTGAGGTCGTTACCTGTCGTTACTCACAAACGGCACCTACATTCCCTCATGTGTTGTTGTATCGACTCTTGCAATATCTCTATCGCCCTATCGACCCTCCCGGGCTGACTACCAACTACCCAAATATATGGGACACAGAGTTTTGTCGGCACCTTTGCCTCGTTACTACATATATTGAATTGACAACCAGTCTCTTGGCTAACTTTTCTTAATACACCAGACCTCTTCGCTATCACAAACATACTATGATACTGCTTCCGACTGCCCTCTCCAATACTGGGGAGTTTGACAATATTTACCCATCCCATTAGTTTGTTTGGGCTAAAGGGATTGCGTTGTTGCACAGTGAACGAGCCGGCACCCCCTCGTGGATGAAGGAGCTTGCACTTCCAAGCTAAATCATAGAACAATCGTCCTTGAGATCCATCGTGACGAATGTATTCCAGGAGGGCATCTTCCAAATCACTGGCAGCCTTTCTTACATCATCAATGGCATACTTGCCTTGTTTCGTTTGTATGGTAACATGTGGGTTATGTTTTGTAACATCATCGATGAGCCGTAGAGTGCAGTTTGTTTTCGTGCCAATCTTTTGTAGATTCATGATATTGCTTGCATCGACAAGATGAGCTGAAAAAGTAAAGAAGGAGTAAGTTAGTGTGAGCATAAGTCGAGGCTAGAAAGAACAATACACAACTGATGTAGGATACTCACAAAACAAGCGCTGTCTTGATACAGTATCTGGTATCAACCAATGAGGAAAGTAGATACGACAATCAACACTGTCACCTTGTTTACGTGGGATACTACCGGTAGCTAGTTGACGCCTAGAAGATGCTTGTGCCGAATCTAAGCTAGTAATTGTGGAGTTGTCGTTATCATATCTTGGCTTCTCTACTTGAGGCTGTTGAGAGGGTGGTGTCTCCTTCTGAACTTCATCATTAACATGGTCTGGTTTGTTAGACGCTGCAGACAACTCTGCCTCGGCTACTTGCCTAAATGAGACACGATCTTGAGTAACACCCGTCATGACTTGGATCTGATTCCCTTCCTTGTTAATGAGGATGTTGTAAGACTTGTTTGTATACATCAAAACTTTTCCTTGCAATAAAGGTGACTTGTCTTCACAAGATGAAGCAACATACACTGGACAATCGATGCCAAATAAAAGTGATTCCCCAGGCACCAGTTTGCTGTTTGACTTCTCCCCGTCCACAACTTCATACTGCTTGCCTTTGGTTGGTTTGGAGCTAACTGTTCCACAGTTGAAAGAGTCGTCATTCATGTTCCACATTACAGGGCAGCCGATCGGTAACTCCTTGATTAAGTCTGACTCTTTTTGTTTGATTGCAGATGAGGAAGTATTATCGTTCAATACAGATTGAGCTCCCGCCTTGACCTTGTCACTTGTGTTTACTACTGCATCTGTTGTTTCTTCTTCTTCTTCAGTATCGCCCCCACTAAAGAGAGAAGCCTCGTCATCTGACTCATCTTGTACTTCGGGTTGAGGTTGAGACGACTTCATATCCTTTGGTCTACTATCTGAAATCGGTTTGAACCCACCCTCAGGCGCTTCTGTATCTTTTGCGCACTCAGTAACGGCATTATCAGATACTATCGATGTTGAGGTATCTTGCTGCTCACTCTGTTGTGTAGTAGTCATGCCCAATAGCTTGCCCATGCTTTGTTGGTATAAAGCCATAAAGTCATTTCCGGTCGCCGATGGTAGATATCGTGACCACTTGGCAGCCATCGCATCATTAAGGGCATCTAATTTAGGGCTTGGAATCTTTGATAACTGCCTCTTTATTTCGGATGTGATTGATGATATTGGCTCAATAGTCACGGAAGACCCAAACAACATGCTTATTTCATTTGACCTTGCATCTAGATATGATTGATCTGATTCAAAGTTCACATTACTGCAATCCTCTCCGTTCAGTAGTTTACAAGCCTCGTCATAGGCAAGAGCGGCGTCTGATTGGAGATGCCAATGCCCAATATGATGCTTCCTCCGACCATGCTTGATTTCTGATTCAAATGTTAGTGTGCTGTTATTGTAGGTGACACCAATGTAGTCTGAGTGTTTGCTTTGTTGATGAGCAGGAAAGGTCTTGTTGCCATTTGATTGTGTTTTTGCAGATGTGACCTTTTTGCTTGATGATGCCCTACACTTCAAAGGCAAAGCCTCAAGAACTTTAGAGATTATTGCAGCTGAGGATTTGGCAGCGTCACTACCCAGACCTGTCTCTTTCAATTCCTGTTTCTTTGCATTTTCATAAGCTTCTAATGAAGAGAAGTTGGTCTCTGCGTCTAAACCCCGCAATTGCTTCACAGCTTCATCAAAGGCAAGTGCCGCATCCGTTTGAAGCTTGAAGTCGCCTAGATAAATCTTTTCCTGGAGATGTTTGATTTGGGAGACCCACTTCTTCTTCTCTTTGCGGTAACTAACACCAACATAAACAGAAGTCTTCTTCTTGGAGGTAATGGCTTTTTGGTGCTCTTCTGCATCAAGCAACTCCCTCTTGCTTGAGCCCCCGTTGTGGATTGAGGCAGCCGGCCAAGTCTTATGGACAGCTACGGTGACCTTGGCTTTGATTGCCGTAGAAGACATAGCAACGTCACTACTCAAACCGGTCTTCTCTAACTCATCCTTCTTTGCCTTCTCATAGTCTTTGAGGGTGGCAAAGTTTATCTCAGCAGTAGGACCCCTTATTATCTTAGCAGCTTCATCGTAAACTAGCGCTGCGTCTGTTTCAAGTTTATATTCTCCCAGCTGTTTCAGTTTCCTGTCATGGCTTATGCTAGATCTCCATTTCTTTGATTTTTTGTAGTAGCAAACACCAGTGTAACTTGATGATGTTTTCCTTTGCTTCGCCTTGTTTTCCATTTCCTCATCACTATTGTCATCATCCGAATCCTTTTCTGAACCCTCATCGTCTTCGATCTTCATATCATGTGTCTTCTTCTTCCCAGCATATATGTTGGAAAGATACACTTCCACTTTCTTGACAACATCTTTATAACTTTCCTTTGTATCAAATGATGGGTCGATCTCCTCTACTTCTGCCTGGATTGCCTTTTCATATGCTTGCCGGGCAGAAAAGTTTGGGGAATCCGCATCAGACAGCAGCACAATACTGCCTTTATCATATGCCAAAGCAGCATCCGATTCCAACTTGTAATACCCTAAAGAATGTAGTTTGCCACCGTATTCGATTAATGCCAAATACTTTTTGTCTTGCTTACTGTACGAGACTCCCTTATAGTTTGAGCTTGGAGTCTTTAGACCTTTAGTTGGAGGTGGAGATTTAGATGACTTCTCCTTTACTTTCGGGGGTGGAGGTGGCGATGGCTTGGCCAAAGCCTCGAACGCTGACTTGACCTTCTTACGGATACTGTGAATTGATACAAGAATAGATATTATATTATTGGTATAGAAAAGAACGGGGACATAATAGTGAAACATATTCTCACCTTGGTTCTTCTTCTTTCTTCTTCTTCTTTTTCTTGCTCCTCTTTCGTTTCTTTTTCTTAACATCTTCCTCACTCTCCGAATCAGATGTTGCAAATAACCAGGCCCACTTCTTTGGTCGATTTAATTCTGATTTCTTGGTTTTCTTCCCCTTGGTTTGTACAATATGATTGTCGTAGGCATCCATTGCATCTAAGAGAAAGTATAAATTTTGTGCACAAGATGTGTTCATTAGTATTTGCAACTACATACCGCACAATATATCAATACCCCTGTAACACTATATACCTACTTACCTGATAAACGAGCATGTTCACTCTCTTTTCCATCCCCAAGAGTTGCAACATACCAACCAACTACAGATGCCCATGACTTACCCCCCTTCACAGATTTATCACGTACATTCTTAACACCAATCCAATTCGGTTTAAAATCATTCTTCTGTTGCAATATATAATCCACTTCGGGGAAGACATAATAATCTTCAACACCATTTAATTCATCTCCATCATCAAAGTCAATATCATAATACCGTGTCGGGCCGTAGGGACTATTGGTCTCTTCTTCTGTATATGATTTGATTGAACCCGCATACCATTGTGGTTCGCCACTTCTCTTTTTATCCTTCCACCATGCTGAAGATACCTTGTCGCCCTTTTCGAATAATGGTTTTAAATGTCTTCTGCTATACTTTGCTTTGGTATTTGTTGTGGTGCTCTTCTTACTTGTGATATTAGACTTGGATGATGCACTGACTTTCTTCTTCTTTCTTATTGGTTCATCCTCTTCAGAAGACGATGACTGTTCGGACTCATCATCAGATTCAGACTCTTCTTCAGAAGAAGAAGAATCGGATGATGATGAATATAATGCATCACGAGCAGCTGCCGCAACAGAGCTTGAGTACTTTCTCTTCTTCTTCTTAGGTGCCATTAAATTTATGTGTGGTTATGTTTTGTGTTTGTTTGTTTAACGAGTGTTCGGCACGACCTATTTTGAAATCGCCGCCGACTGAAGAACTACTACCAATAACTACTACTATCTCTAGTATAGATATATAAAGGATGTCGACATAAGCAATAGCAGTGCAGAGCCGCTACGTATACCTACCAACATATCCAGCATTGGGCACTCGTTTGATCGCTAAAATTTTATCCACACTTTTTGCAATAATCTTTCACTATATAAAGCTTATACATGAGGCCGGTATCCTCAAAAACTGGGGCCGGGCGTAGTAAAAAAGAGGCAAAATCACTAACAAATCTGAAATATGAAGGTCTTCCAATCGTCGAATTAAAGAAGGGGAGACATCCTATCCGAT